>Ga0193750_1000072_pt1 | contig 35093 bp, 30 predicted proteins | sample L1c1metaG_FD_160569 | JGI IMG/M metagenome (GOLD analysis project Ga0193750, IMG submission 160569) | Soil microbial communities from a riparian zone of the East river system, Colorado, United States - L1c1 | ecosystem: Environmental > Terrestrial > Soil > Riparian zone | place: USA: East River... | reverse complement strand
CTTGGAAACCTTTGCCGCCAAGATCGACAAGAAAACCTTTGCTTACGCCGGAATGATCGGGCTCGCGGCCGTGCTCATCGCCAGTTTCTTTTTGTCCCCCGAGTGGCCGGCCCAGCAACCAACTGGTTTTTGGAATTTTTACACCGCCGACCCGTTGTCGATCTTTTTTAAACGATTCATGCTCGTCACCACGATCGTCGTGCTCGTAATGATGATCGATTACGCGCCAGCCTTGCGCAAAGCTGATGAAAGCACCTCCGCGAATCTCGGCGAATTCTTCTCGCTGCCACTCCTGACTTGCGCGGGCTTGATGTATCTGGTCTCTGCGATCGATTTCATTTTTATTTTCATCTCGATCGAGCTCGTCACCATTTCTTTCTTCGTGCTCGTTAGTTTTCCGAGACGAAATCCGATCGCCCTCGAAGCCGGCGTGAAATATCTCATCCTCGGCGCGCTCTCAACCGCGTTTCTTGTTTACGGAATCACGTGGATTTTCGGGGTGACCGGCGAAACTAACCTGCAACGAATCACGGCGGCATTTTCCAGCGGCCAGATCGACAATTACGGGGCAACGTTCGGCGCCGTGCTGGTGCTCGTCGGTCTCGGTTTTAAAATTGCAGCCGTTCCGTTCCAAATCTGGGTGCCGGATGTTTATCAAGGAGCGCCCACGCCGGTGACCGCATTCCTTTCAGTCGGATCCAAAGCCGCCGGTTTCGTTGTTCTTTTGCGCGTGCTCCAACCGTTTCTCATGCTCCCGAACATGCAACGCCTGCTCGTATTGCTCGCGTTGCTTACGGTCGTTTACGGCAATCTCGCCGCTCTCCCGCAAAACAATCTCAAACGATTACTCGGGTACTCCAGCATCGCACATGCGGGTTACCTGTTGATTGGTGTCGCGTGCTTCGATGGGCGCGCAGTCACATTTTATCTCGTCGCTTATCTGCTAATGACGCTCTTGAGCTTTGAGATCTTAACTATTGTGGCGCAACAAACCGGTGAAGAAATTTCCGGTTTTGACGGCTTGGCGAAACGCGCGCCCTTTCTCGCATTCGGGATGCTAATCGCAATGGTCTCGCTGGCTGGCGTACCGTTGACCGCCGGATTCTTCGGCAAATTTCTCATCTTCTACGCAGCGCTCGACCACGGCCAAACGGCGCTCGTCGTGGCTGGCGTCGTTACGGTAGCGTGCGGCTTTTATTACTACCTGAAAGTTGTCCGCGCGATGTATTGGCAGCCAAGCGCGAACAACAGCGCGATCGCGGTGAGTAATCTCTCACGGGCAGTGATCGTCTTATTGATCGTCGCCACGATTTTGTTCGGCGTTTATCCGCAGCCAATCTTAAATGCGTTAAAGCATTAACCGCGGATTACGCGGATATCGCGGATCGACTGCGACAAGGTAGGGACATCGCGCTGCGATGTCCGCGGACGGCGCAGCGCGCCGTCCCTACCATCAGCTCAATCGCTCAGTTCGACGTTCCAGTAAGCAAGATCGACAAAGTGCCGCCAGCTCTCGTGTTGCGGCGCTGTGAACGTGACGTGCAAGAACGGTCGCCACTTCGGTCGCTTCGGTTTCCGAATCAACGTCATCTGCGCTTCTTGCGGCAGGCGATTGCCTTTGCGCGTGTTACACGGAATGCATGAGCAAACGACATTTTCCCAGGTCGTGGTCCCGCCGCGATCTCGCGGCACCACGTGATCGAGATTCAAATCGTTCCGATCGAAACCCTGGCCGCAGTATTGGCAGGTGTTCTTGTCCCGCTCAAAAACGTTGTGGCGGGTAAACTTCACCTCTTTTTTCGGCAGCCGATCGAAAAAGAGCAGCACGATCACGCGCGGCACCCGGATCTTCCACGAAACCGTCTGGACCAGTTCGTGGTCGGGCGCGTCGGTTGAAAAATCGCGCCAACTTTCAAAATCGTGGGTCAGAAAGTTGTTCGCGTCGTCGGCCGAAACAACCTGAGCATGGCCTGCGTAAACGAGCGAAAAAGCGCGGCGGGCAGAGCAGATGTTCACTGCCTGCCAAAGGCGATTCAGAACCAGAACCTGACTGTTTAACAGCGAGTGCATTACCCTCGGTAAGTCGACTTTGACGACATTTCCGCCAAAGTGCGGCGAAAGTATCATCCGCGTTTTCCCTTGTCAACGAAGGGCGACCGCTGCGCCGCCTGCTTGCAGGGGAATCCAAAACCTGACATGATCGCGATCGAATGCGGCGTTTCTCCCCCTTTCTCCCAGCAAAGCTCCGGATTAGGCCGGAAAAACCCGTATTTAAAGACGGGATTTTCCCGTCTACTTCTCGTTAGGCGTGAAGACCCTCTCTCGCGTTGCAGCCATGCTCATGGCCAGCGCCAGCATCGTCAACGCTGATCATGTCGATGACGTGATCACTACCCAAATGAGAGAGCGCCAGATTCCAGGCGTAGCCCTAGCTGTAATCGAAGGCGGCAAAATTGTTCGAGAACAAGGCTATGGATTTCGCGACGAAGGACGCGTCGAGCCCGTTACCCCGGCCACATTGTTTCAGGCGGCTTCGGTCAGCAAACCAGTTGCCGCTCTTGGCGCGCTTCGCCTGGTCGAGGAAGGTCGAATATCCCTCGACGAGGACATCAACTCGAAACTCCGCTCTTGGCGCGTCCCTGACAATCACTTCACGAAGAATCATCCAGTGACGCTCCGGCTGATTCTCAGCCACAGTGCCGGACTCACCGTCGACGGCTTTCCCGGCTATCGCGTCGGGTCGCCGATTCCGTCGCTGCTACAAATTCTGGATGGAAGGCCGCCCGCCAACACACCGCCGGTTCGCGTAGATCAAATTCCCGGCAGTAAATGGCGCTACTCGGGAGGCGGTTATTTGGTAATGCAGCAAATGATGATCGACGTGACAGGGCAATCATTCGCCGATTACATGCAAGACGCTGTTCTACGACCACTCGGAATGTCATCCAGTACGTTTGCTCAGCCGTTACCTGAATCATTGGCAAACCGCGCTGCAACTGGCTTCACCGATGCACCGCGGCGTCCGGTCGAAGGGCGGTGGCACATAAAGCCAGAACTAGCAGCCGGCGGACTGTGGACAACAGCCGGAGATTTAGCTCGTTTCCTTTTAGGCATTCAACGCTCGCTAGCAGGCACATCGAATCCGGTGATCTCACAGTCAATGACGCGCCAAATGTTAACGAAGCAAAAAGAGGATTCGGGACTCGGATTCTTTCTTGGTGGAGATGATCCGCCAAGGTTTGGCCACAACGGAAGTAATCCCGGATTCAATGCCGTAACGCTTGCCCTGTGCGATAGTGGAGAAGGAGCGGTCTTCCTGATGAACGCGAACACCGATATAGAGACGTTAAAGAACATCTTAGTTGGCGCAGTCATCGAACAGTATCATTGGCCGGGTTACCCTAAAAAACGTCCAACGCCTAACCAAACGATGAAGCCAACGGCCCCTGATCAAATGACCACAAGCGTGTTTGCCGCCGACCCCTACCGTGGCTTATCTCTTTCTCGTTAGGCCTAGCACGACATGACTCTGTTCGAACTGACGTTTAGTCTGTCGGCGTTGATTCTGGGGCTGGCGTTGACGCACATGGCGTCATCCTTATACCGGCTGGTGCTGGCAGGACGGCGAGTGCGTTGGGCACTGGAGCCTCTGATGCAAGCGACGCTCGTGCTCCTGATCGTGGTATTCGTCTGGCTGAATGAGTGGAACGGACGTGGCGTGACCACAATCATCTATGGACGCATCCTGCTGCGCTCGCTCAACCTGCTCGTCCTTTATATCGCCGCGGCAGTGTGCTTACCCGAGGTAAGGGAGGGAGCGGGCGAAGTCAACATGTACGCCTACTATGACCGCGCGCGCCGGGTCTCGTTCGGTGCGTTGGCTATCGGGCTCGTATTCTTCAATCTCTACAATTGGACCGGCGAACAGGCGTTTCACTGGCGCTGGGAGATGTTGAGACCTCTAGTCTTTCTCGGTCCCTATGTTGTAATGATGTTCGCCAGGCGGCGCTGGCTCAACGTGTCGTTACTCGCAGCGATGCTAATCTACTTTAGCATTATAACGATGGGTTACCGATTGAGCGGATGAAAAGAGCTGACGCGAACCCCAGGCCTAACCCGGCGATGAACCGCTAGCCCGATACGCGAGTGAGTTAACCGTTATTAGTTATCTGTTATTCGTGGCGGATTACGCCTGGTCGAGCTGCGGGTTGTGGCGCGCTTCATAAAATTGCCGGGCAACCGTTTTTCGTCGTCGGGCACAGCGCCGGCGGCGTCACCCAGATGTTCTTCCTCAGCCGGCAGGAATTGTTTGAACCGGTTTTTGTCGATCGCTTTCATGAACGCTTCGTGCGCCGTGACCGTTCCGTTTTCCAAGAGCGCAAAAATCGCGTCGTCCATAAATTGCATCCCCTGCCCTTTGCCGGAAACAATTACGTCCTGAAGCTTTTGGGTCGCGCCTTCGCGAATGATCGCGGAGACAGCGGCGTTTGCGGCCAGGATTTCATTGACCGCGATGCGGCCGGAGCCGTCCGCTTTTTTCAAGAGCAATTGCGCGAGCACGCCGCGCAACGAATTGGCCAGCATCGCGCGCGCCTGGGGTTGACGCAGCGCTGGAAAAACGTCGACCATTCGATCGACGGTTTTGCGCGCGTTGTTGGTGTGAAGCGTTCCGAAAACGAGCAAGCCGGTCTCGGCGGCGGTAAGCGCGAGCGAGATTGTTTCCAGATCGCGCATTTCACCGACAAGAACGAGGTCGGCGTCTTCGCGCAACGCCGCTTTGAGCGCGACCGGAAACGATTCGCAATCACCAGGGATCTCGCGCTGGGTAATGATGCTGCGCTTGTTGTCGTGCACGAACTCAATCGGTTCCTCGATCGTGACGATGTGCCGCGAAAAATTGTCGTTGATGTAACCAATCAGCGCCGCCAGCGTGGTCGATTTGCCGGAACCGGTTGGGCCGGTGACAAGGACCAATCCGCCACGCAAACGGGCAAACTCTTCGGCGACGATTGGAATGCCAAGTTCTTCCAGGGTTGCGATTTTCGTCGGAATCAAGCGAAACACCGCGCCATAGCCGTGCGTCTGCTTTAGATAATTGCATCGAAACCGGGATGCCGCGTCCATCTCGTAGGCGAAATCGAGATCGCCGCGGTCTTCGAGAATTTTCCAGTTCCGCTCGCCGCAAACCTCGCTCAACATCGACATCGTCTCGTCGTGCGTCAGTGGCGTCTCTCGAATCGGCGCGACGTCGCCGTGCTTGCGCATCTTTGGAGGTTGACCTTCGCCGATGTGCAGATCCGAGCCGCCTTGATCGACAATGACGCGAAGAAATTGATCCAGGGAAGCCATGACTAAATGACGAATGACAAATGACAAATGACGAAACAATGACAAAACTCGAATGCCAAAGAGAGATGTCGATCCTGCTTTCGGATTTTGGACTTCGTCATTCCTTCGAAATTCGTCATTCGGATTTCGTCATTCCTATCATTCGTGCTTTGTCATTTCGCGAGACGTATTTTCATCTCCCGTTTTTGATCGGCACGGGCGTAGGCCTCCTCGACACTGATCAAACCACGGCTGCAAAGATCGAGAAGCGCGTCGTCCATCAGCTGCATGCCTTGTTTCTTTCCGGTCTGAATTATTCCCGGGAGCATGAAGGTCTTTGCTTCGCGGATGACGTTGGCGACTGCCGGAGTGTTGGTAAGGATTTCGAGCGCCAGCACGCGCCCCTCGCCCTCGGACCGCGGAATGAGTTGCTGACTAATGACTCCGCGCAGCGATTCGCTGACCATGATGCGAATCTGCTCCTGTTGACCGGGCGGAAAGACGTCGAGTAACCGATCGAGCGTGCGGGAGGCGTTGCTGGTGTGCAGTGTTCCCAAAACCAAATGGCCGGTCTCGGCAGCGGTGATGGCGAGCGAAATCGTTTCCAAATCGCGCATTTCGCCGATCATGATAACATCGGGATCCTCGCGAAGCGCGCCGCGCAACGCTAGCGCGAACGAGCGGGTGTGCGTGTGCACTTCGCGTTGGGTGATGTGGCAACCTTTTGGCTCCATCACATACTCGATCGGATCTTCGAGCGTGATAATGTGTTCGCGCCGCTCGATGTTCACTTGCTCCACCAAAGCTGCGAGCGTGGTGGACTTTCCACTGCCGACCGAACCGGTGACGAGAATCAGCCCATTTTGATAGCGGGTCAGCAATTTGAGGTGCTCGGGCAAACCAAGCCCGTCCATCGTGCGCACTTTCGTGTTGATGATGCGAAAAACGAGATCGACCCCGAGCCGCTGGCGCACGACGCTCGTGCGATAACGGCCGAAGTTATTCGCGTACGCAAAATCGGCGTCGCCGCGCTCGTTTAGCTGCGTCTTCTGCAATTTCGAAAGAAAACCTTCCGCCAGCGCGAGCGTTTGGTCCGAAGTAAAACGTGGCGCGTCGGGCCAAATCGGTTGCAGCGTTCCGTGCAAACGCCAGAGCGGCGGCGCGTTTACGCCAAGATGGATATCCGACGCGCCGGCAGACTGCCCGATGGCCAGGTATTCATCGACATGCGATAGCGGATGCGACTTGGGAGATGTCGATGTTGGGGACATGGTGCGCCGCGATTCTTATGCACGCAACGGCGCGCGTAAACTCAAAAGCCTTTCGGCTCGGGACGGCCGCGGGAACTGTACCTCCCCAGTTTTTTTTCGACAAAGTTCATGACCACGGGCTTGAGCAAACTCGCGGCAATCCGCAGTGCTCCCAAAACAAATCCCGCCTCTAACAGCGCGTGTTTGGATTTGGCGCCGCCTTTTGCATCGATAATAACTTTTTTCTTCCGGGTCAGGACCGCCGTCACCAGCAAACCAACCGCGATCGCACCGACGATCCACGGAACCGGTTCGCGCCGGACCGAGGCACGAATTTTCCGCGGCAAATCAACTTCCTCGCGAACACGGTTCAGCCTGAGCGCGAGATCTTCGCGCGATCGCGCGATCTCCTCTTTCAGTTCCGCCTCTGACTTGTTGTTTCCGGATTTTTTAGCCATTCACGGTCCTTTTTAAGTTCGGCTGTGGTCTCACGAAAGAGCGGGCGCTTAATTCCACTGCGAGCGATTAGCAGAAAAATAAGGGCGATCAAAATGTGCAGCGCGGCCGCATCCAATGCCGTCCACAGCCATGAGACTTTTGCCAGGTGCGCGACGGCGACAACCGCGGTCGCGAGGAGAAAAATGTATCCGAACGCGAAAAACAGAAGTGCCGCGACCAGGCAAAGCGCGACCAAAACAAATTGAACGAGCGCCGCTTTCGATTCTGTCGCAAAAAGTGCGGCCCGACTCTCGAAGAAATCCGCAAGCGCGCTCGCGAGCGCGACCAAACTGCCGATGAAACCGGTCTGGCGCGTTCGACTTCTCGTCGGCGAATTTTCGCCAGCCATTCAACAAATCGCGATCAGCGACGGAAGATCAGTCCAAGAACAAATCCCACGCCGAGCGCGGTAAAGATTGCCTTGGTTGGATTTTCGCGGACGTACTCTTCGGCATCGTCTTGAAATGTCCGCGCGCGCGTCCGGGCATCGCCCAAGGCTTGCTCGGCTTTGCCACGCGCGTCCGTCCAGGCTTGCTCCGCTTTGCCACGGGCGTCGTTCCAGACTTGCTCGGCTTTGCCGCGATAATCGCCGGCAACGGCACCGGCCGCGTCTCGTAGATCCTCGGCCGCTTTGCGTGCGTGCATTTTACTGCTCTCGAATTTGTCCTGCGCATCCGCCGCGGCGGACGCTCGATGTGATTTGTTTTCTTCAGCCATGGTGTTCTCCATTTAAATTTCGTTTCCGGAACTATCCGCGCGCTTGCGATCTTGAGCAAATCGCGGACCCGTTGTCGATCTTATGGTTGGTTGTCACGCCGTCTTGTCGGGCCGTAGCCTTGCGCGAAGGCTGAAGCCTTAGCGGAGGCGGATCGATCTTTCCGTTACTGCTCGCGGAAGATGATGCGCGCCTTGGTCAGATCGTAAGGCGAAAGCTCCACCGAGACCTTGTCCCCCGGAACGATACGGATGAAATGCTTTCGCATTTTACCGGAGATATGGGCGAGGACATTGCGCTGACCGGCGAGATCGACCCGGAACATCGTTCCCGGCAAAACCTGGGTCACCGTTCCTTCCATCACGATCTGTTCTTCCTTCGGCATCGCCGCGAAATATATTCCGCTTGCGAGTTCGGCTCAAGGTGGATCGGCTTGTCCTCAAGACGATGGCAGACAGTTCGCGCGCTAGCTGCGTATGATTTCAGCAACGCGTTAGGGACAACGCGTTCCACCTAAACTACTGGACGTCTTCGAGCGAAACGCTCGGCAGGTATTCGCCAAGCTCCTGACGTTTCCACCACGCGCCGGTTTCGCGATGTTCCTTTGCTGTCGTAAAACGGTAGCGGTAAACCGTCGCGCGAACGTAGCGCGGCGGAGTTTGCGGAAACGGGTTCCGTTCGAAAAGCGCCGTGACTTTGCCTTTGCCATGCAACAGGCAAATCACCGTCTGAACAAACCACGAATTCTGGCGATACGAGCCGAGCGCGGCGAACCACATTTGCCAATCAAGCCGCGCCTGATGCGGTGCGCACCACCCCGGCACGCGATTCACGTCGCCCGGCTTCCATTTAAACTCGTAAGGCTGCCAATCGATTCCGTCAGCGCTGCCTTCGATCACAATCTCGCGCCGATCTTTCGTCATCACGCGAAAAAGGCCGTAGCCGTTTACGATTCGTAATGATTCCGCTCGCGCATAAATCCGGCCGAGCAATGGCGACCACTCCGCTTCCGGTGCGAACGCGCCGTAAATCAGCCGCGCATTAAGCGGCAAAGTGAAAACAATGACAATTGCCGCTGCGTAGATCGATAATCGATCTGGTAGGGACGCCGCGCTGCGGCGTCCGCGGTCGGCGCAGCGCGCCGACCCTACCACCGCGTCATCGATGAGCAACAAACACAGCGCGATGGTCAGCAAATTGAAGAAGCAATAGTTACCCGTCGCCGCGATCATGATCTGCAGAAAAACGAGCAACGCACACGCAAGCAGTCGCAATCGGCGCGGCGCCCAAATGAAAAACGGCACGATAATTTCGACGACGAGACAGAACGCGACCGAAAATTTCTTGAACCACTCGGGACTTTGATCGGCCCACCAACCGATCACGGTCGGCAGCGGTTGCGACCAGTAGTGATAATCGAGCGCGGTCAGGTCCCACCATGAATTGTCGCCGCTGGTCAGTTTCACGACCCCTGACATGATCATGAGTTTGAAGAGCAGAAGCTTGAGCAGAAAAATCGCGGCCCGGGAAATGGGCGGATCAGCTGTGGAGGCAGGCGTCTCGCCTGCGGGACGTTTTGCAGCCGAGACGGCTGCCGCCACAGAAAGCCGCCACGGCGCGAGAAAGATCGACAGGAAGCCGGTCTCGATGAGGAGAATGTCCCACTGAAAACTGAGGAATGTTTGTCCGGCGATTGTGAGCGAAAGATAAAAAGCGACCAAGCCGACGAGTGACAACGCCGGCGCGATTCCGAAAATCAGAAGCAGTGAAAGTGCGACTCCGCCGCCACATAGAAAATGGAGGAACGCATCGCTCGAGTTGAGCCAGCACAGTGTCGGTAAGATCGACAATGCATGGCCGCCAAGTTGAGCGCGGGCTGCCGGGAGAAATTCCCGGACCGGCGTGATTCCATTCGACCCGATGAGTCCGTCGATCTGGACCCAGAGCGAAACGAAGGCGATCAGGAAAATCAAACCTACCGCGCGCAAGAACCATCGGCGCGCGATAAAATAAGTCGGCGGGCGCACGTTCTCGCCCCAGAGAAGTCGCGTAATCGCCGAAGCCAAACGGCGATTGAGCGAAATAATTTTGTAAAGGCTTTCCGAGACCGGCGCGAAACCTGGAACGTGGTAATAACTCCAGGCCAGCCACTTTTTCGAAGATCGACATTGTAACGATCGAAAAACAGCTTCCGCTCCGGAAAAGACGCTGCCGTCGGTCTCGATATAAATCACGGAGCGTTCGAATTGTTCGAGCGGAATTTCTGGAAATCGTTCTGCGCTTTCCTGGGATGTCGCGTAGTCGACTGCACCGCCCGTGATTTCGCGCCAGCGCTCAATCCAACGCCGGCAGAAATGGCAGTCACCGTCCCAAATTATCACTGGCTTCGGCGGCGGATTAGAAACGCGTATTTGCATGACTGAATTTTGAGCGCGCAGGTGGATCGGCCGCTCCGTCGGGCGATGCTATTAGTTTTGCGGCTTCGCCGCCATTTTTAACATCGAGGTCCGAGCCGGACTGGCATTAGGGACTGGTCGATCCACCTCACTTAAATTCTGCCCAAATCGGCGCGTGATCGGAAGGATCTTTACCTTTGCGCATTTCGCGATCCACTCCCGATGCCGTACATTTTTTGGCGAGCCCTTCGCTCACCAATACCGCATCGATTCGCAGCCCGCGATTTTTCGGAAACGCAAGCATCCGATAATCCCACCAGGTAAAGACGCCGGACTCCTGCGGATGCAGTCGCAGTGTGTCCCGCACACCGATTTCGCAAAGTCGCTGAAACGCAGCGCGCTCGCCGTCGGAGCACATGATCGCGCCCCGCCAAAGTTGTGGATCGTGAACATCGACATCCTCCGGCGCGACATTGAAATCGCCGCACACCACGAGTCCGCCATTCGGGCGGACTCGTCCGGTGGCGAGATCGACATCTTTCTCTTTGGCCAGGCAATCATTCAATCGCGCGTACCATTCCAATTTATATTTGTAAGCCGGCGAACCGACGGCCTGTCCGTTCGGCGCATAAACAGAATAGACCCGCAAATTTCCGATCGTTGCTGAAATCACGCGGGCTTGCGGATCGACCACTTCATCGCAAAGGGACGCGCGAACTTGTGCCAGTTTCGTTTTCGAAAGGATCGCGACGCCGTTGTAAGATTTCTCGCCGTGATAAGCGCAGTCGTAACCGGCGGATTGCAGCGCCAGCGCCGGAAATTGTTCGTCAGGGCACTTCGTTTCCTGCAAACAAACAATATCGGGCGCGGTATTTTCCAGCCACGTAAACAATCGGTCCTGACGTTTGCGGAGCGAATTGATGTTCCAGGAAACAATTTTCATCAGGTGGAACGCATTCTCCGAATGCGTTGATATAAGAATGCGGCTCTGCCGCCAAAATAACATCGCGTTGGGACAACGCGATCCACCTACAGCTCAATCTCCACGCCCGGCGTCGGGACGATGATTTCTGAATTGGGTAAATCGAACGCGAACCGCGCGCGCATCCACTCCACCGCCGGCGGATCGCCGTGGACGAGCAATACTTTCTTCGGCGCCAGCCGGTCCGCGAATGCAATGAGCGATTCACGGGACGCGTGCGCGCTGAACTGAAATTGTTCGAGGTGACAGCGCACCCGTTGCGGGCCTTCGTCCGGATCGATTGTCACCTGTTCGTTTGGCCGGGCGTTTCGCAAAATTCCGGCGGGCGATTCCGGATCGGCGTAACCGACGAAGAAAATGGAATGCCGTGGTTGATCGACGATTCTTTGCGCGAAAATATTGGAGAGTGTTTTCGGCGTCATCATCCCACTGGAAAGCGCGTAAACGCGACCCGCGCGGGTGCGCGCGTCGTGAATCGTCTCGGCGTTAAGAACAAACGGGCGCAATTCGTCGAGCAATTGCAGGCGCGGCAATTGACGCCGTCCCATTTGCGCGCGCCGATCGTAAATGTCGCTGATCTTTGAGCTGAGTCCGCCGATATAGATTGGGAAATCGAGAATTTTTTCCCGGCGCAATTTGTAAAGCATCGCCATTACCTCTTGCGTTTTTCCGAGCGCGAAAACGGGGATCAGGACGCAACCTCCGCGCGCGAAGGCGTGCTCGATCGATTGCCCCAGCCGTTGCTCTTCGCCCGCGCGCGACCAGGTCGCCGGCACCGGCGTATCGCCGCGGGTGCATTCCATCACCAGGATGTCGATCTTCTCCTCGGGAAAAACCGCCGCCTGCGCAATCGTTTGATCATCAAAATTGACGTCGCCGGTGTAAAACAGCGCGCGCCCTTCAGCGCGAATAAGAATTCCAGTTGAACCGAGCACGTGCCCGGCGTCGAAAAACTCGAAGGTAGCCGCTTCATCGTCCGCATTCGGTGCTCGATCCCCCGAAAGCGTGTAGGCTTGTCGCAACGCGCACGATTGCCAACGGTCCGCTGCGCGGTCGGTTTCGCGATGCGTGAAAAGCGGATATAATGTCGTCCCGAGCTCTTCGCGTTGACGCGTCATCACGTTGACTGAGTTGTGGAGCAACACGCTGCCGATTTCCGTCGTCGGTTCGGTCATGAACACACGCGCCTGCGGTTGCCGCCGCATCAAGACCGGCAACGTCCCGATATGGTCCTGATGGGAATGCGAAACAATGATCGCGTCGAGTTGACGGTCGCCGAGCGGTTTCCAATTCGGGAGCGCTTCCTCCCCTTCGAACTTCGGGTGCATTCCGGAGTCGAGCACGAGCCGACGCCCGCCAGCCTCTAAATAGTACGAGTTAGCGCCGATCTCAGTTCGACGCGTCAGATTGATAAATTTCAAAGCCGATTCCTCTGCTTCCGATTTAAGCCATTGTAACCAGAAGGGCCGTGAGCCGGTCTAGACAAAGTAGAATTCATTATGCAACCGCGCCCCCCTGAACCGGTTCAATCAACATGCTGACGCCGCTGCCCGACTCAAAGTGGAACGAGACCGCGGCGGCGCATCTCCTTAATCGCGCCGGTTTCGGCGGCACTCCGGTAGAGATCGAAACCGTTCGGGACAAAGGCCTCGCCGCCGCGGTCCGCGATTTCGTTGACGTGAACAGCGGCGCGGCGAACGTGCCGCCGCCGTCCTGGGCACATCCACGAAACATTCAGGCGCAGCGGATGGAAATTAAAACCGCGAAAGATCGCGGCGAAAATTTTCAAGGCAAAGCGCGTCAGGTCCGAATGATGGAAGGCGAAGAGATTGTCGATCTTCGCCGGTGGTGGATTGATCGCATGGTCAATGGATCGGCACCGCTGATCGAAAAGATGACGCTTTTCTGGCACGGCCACTTCGCCACCAGCATCCAAAAAGTCAGAGATGCCTACTGGATGTGGCTCCAGAACGACACGCTCCGCCGCAATGCCTTTGGAAATTTCAACTCCCTGGTGAAAAAAATCTCACGCGATCCGGCGATGATGATCTATCTCGACCTGCAACAAAGCCGGCGAGAGCATCCGAATGAAAATTGGGCGCGTGAGTTAATGGAATTGTTCACCGTTGGGATTGGCAATTACACCGAGCAGGACATTCGCGAATCCGCCCGCGCCTTCACCGGTTACCGGCTCGATATGACGGCGCAACAATTTCGGTTCGCACCATTTCAGCAGGACCACGGAACGAAAACGTTCATGGGCAAAACGGGAAATTTGAACGGCGACGACATCATTGACATCCTCGTGAGCAAGCCTGCCTGCGCCCAGTTTATCGGTCGCAAACTGTGGCGCTTCTTTGTCGAAGACGATCCAAGCGCAGAAACGGTAGATGCTATTGCCGAGCGCATCCGCGCACACAATTTCGAGATGCGCCCGATGCTGCGAGAAATCTTCAGCTCAGCGGAATTTTATTCGGATCGCGTGATGGGCAGCCAGATCAAAGCCCGGTGCAATATATTGTTCAAACTTCGAAATTGTTGAACACGCCGCCGCCGGCGCCGATCGCCGCGCAGAACGCAATGCGGCAGATGGGACAAATTCTGTTTGCACCGCCAAACGTAAAAGGCTGGGACGGCGGCAAGGAGTGGATAAGCACATCGACATTGCTGTTTCGTTATAACTTTGCGAACTACTTGATCAACGGCGACGCAATCTTGCCGCCAAATCTTCAGCAACGCCGACAAGGCGCTGATGTTGGTTTCGGGCCGGCCGCGCGCCTGGCTGAAGAAGTTCGCCGCGAGCCCATCGATCTTAGTCAACTGGTGCCGACCGATGTTCGCGGCAAACCGCGCGAAGTTGTCGATCTTCTGGCCAGGAGGTTTTTTCAGACCCGGCCCGCGCAGAAAGAGATCGACACGTTTGTGAAATATCTCGAAACGCGAAGCTCTGAAACGAGCGACGCAACCTTGCGCGAGCTCATCCACTTGATGATGAGCACACCGCAATTTCAACTGGCCTAGCCAATGAAAACCAAAGCCACATTACAAACACGGCGGAAATTTCTTCGTACGTCCATACTTGGGGCGGCCGCCACCTGGACACTGCCGGTTTTTCTCGAAAAAACATTTTTCGCGCTCGATGCGCTCGCGGCCGACGCGGCGACGCAAATCGTCACCGGAAAAGACGGAAGTATTCTCGTGGTCCTGCAAATGGCGGGCGGCAACGATGGACTCAATATGGTCGTCCCCTACGCTGACGACGCTTATCACGTTGCTCGGCCGAGGCTTCGGCTGTCAGCTGATCAGGTTCTCAAGGTCGACAATCACATCGCGCTCAATCCGAAGCTTACCGGCCTGAAATCACTCTACGACGAGGGACACGCGGCGATCGTGCAAGGTGTTTGTTATCCAAACCCGAACCGGTCGCACTTTCGTTCGACTGAAATCTGGCAAACCGCTTCCGACGCCGACCGCACCGCGAGCGATGGCTGGCTCGGCCGTTACTTCGATAATTGCTGCGCTGGCGCCGATCCGACTGTGGGCGTTGCCATCGGGGAAGAAACGCCGCAAGCGTTTGCCGCGAAAAATCCGACTGGCGTGACATTTTCACGTCCCGAACAATTTCGATTTCGACCTTCTGAGCCGGGGAACGGTCAGTTAAGCGCCGAGGAAATGTTTTTCCGCCAGCTCAACGAAGCCGGCGGAGGCGAAGAAAGCGGAATTGCCGCGTCGAATGCCGGCGGATCGATCGGGACGATCTCCGGTCCCGCCACGGCGGGAAACAACAATTTGAGCACGCTCGACTTTTTACAACGGACCGCGCTCGACGCCCAATTAAGCTCCGATAAAATTCTGGCGATCGCGCGCAAGTATAAATCGAGCGTGACGTATCCGCAGGGGCAGCTCTCCGCCAGTTTGAACATCATCGCGCGAATGATCGCGGGCGGGCTCGGGACGCGCGTTTATTATGCGAGCCAGGGCGGGTTCGATACCCACGCCGGACAAATCAACACGCACGAACGGTTGATGGGCGAATTCAACGACGTCGTCGCCGCATTCGTGGCCGATCTCAAGCAGCAGGGAAATTTTGAGCGGGTTTTGCTAATGACATTCAGCGAGTTCGGCCGGCGGGTCCGGGAAAACGCAAACGGCGGAACCGATCATGGCGCGGCCGCGCCGATGTTTGTTCTCGGCGGCGCTGTGAAAGCCGGTTTGTTCGGAAAATACCCGAGCCTGACCGATCTCGATCACGGCGATTTGAAGTTCAACACCGACTTTCGCAGTGTTTACGGAACGGTGCTGGATCGATGGTTGAAAGCGCCGAGCGAGATTGTTCTTGGTCGAAAATTTCCGGCGTTGGCCATTGTGTAGGTAGGGGCGATTGACCCCAATCGCCCGCGGGCGGTTCGGTGAACCGCCCCTACCTCAACCATTCTTTAAGAATCCGCATCCAATTGCCGCGAAGGATTTTTGAGATGTCCTCATCGCTAAAGCCACGCTCGATCAATTTGCGCGTCAAATTTCGGGCGCGCGAATGATTCGTCAGGTCAGGAATAAAATGCGGCGTCGTTAATTTTTCGGCCATCCATTTCTTTTTCGATTCCGGCCATTGCCGGTAAATGAATTCGAAGAAATCGAACCCAATCCCGACGCAATCGATCCCGATCAGACTCGCGACATGTTCGATATGATCGACATAGCAATCCAGCGTGCTCCCCTTTTGCTCGGGACTGACCAGGACTGAATTGATCCCGATTACGCCGCCTCGTTCGCCGATCATTTTGATCTGCTCATCGCTGATGTTGCGCTCAACATCGTAAAATTTTCGGGAGTTCGTGTGCGAAACGATGAGCGGCTTGGTTGTCAGATCGACAATCTCTTTGAAACCGGCCGGATTAACATGGGCAAGATCGACAATCAGGCCGAGTTTTTCGCATTCGCGGACAAGATCGCGACCAAATGGTGTTAGTCCTTCCGGCGACGAGCCCTTGGCGGCAAAAATGCCACCGTGACCAGCCGCGTTCGTGCGCGCGTGCGTCAGCCCGATTACCCGGACACCAAGTTCACAAAATGCGCGGAGCAAATCCAAATCGTCCCCAAGCGGTTCGACACCTTCCATGGTTATGAGAAAGCCGATCTTTTTGGAATCGAGTGCGCGCAAAATCTCTGCATGGGTGCGACAAACGACGCAGCGCTTCGATTGGTCGGCTTCAGTGTAAAGCCGCGCGACCTGATCAAGCGCTACTTGCAGTCCACGGTCGGGCAAATACCGATCTTCAATGTAAATCGCTGCGCCGATCAAACCAATGCTGCCGGCTTCGAACTCCGGCAGAAACTCTGTGGCCAGGACATTCGGTTGAGTCCGCTTTTCGTACAAATCCATTGGCAAATCGAAATGCATGTCGATGATGCCCGTCGAATGCAGGCGATTAATCCGTTCTTCAATTGTATTCGCGGCCATCGTCACAGAGGTTTCTGTTGCCCGCTAAACACGCGAATAAACGCGAAAGGGTTTGAAGCAGAGCAGCCGCGCTTGATTCGACCATCTGCACTTTTCATTCGTGTCATTCGCGTGTTTCGTGGGCTAAAACTCTAAGATGCTGTTAAGACTCGTTAGGGCGTTGGAGGCGGCGCCGCAATCGCGACTGTGCGGGCAGAATCTTTTCGTTTTGGAAGAAGGATTGCGAACAAAACCGAAATCCAGGTTGCTCCGAGCGGGAGCCAGGCCGGGATCCAAATTGAAAAACGTGAAACGATCCCGAGCGCAATCAAACAATACGCGGCCGAAAACGCGATCGCCCCGATAATTAGATCGATGCGCGAGAACCTTCGGAGCGCGCCACTCAAGGCGGTGGCGATCACGACCATGACGCAATCGAAAATCCAGCTGACGCGCTGGACAAATGAATTGGTTTGGATCGCGCCAATCGCGGCCGCGAAAACATCCGGAGCATTCGTCGCCGGCCGGGCCAACACCAGCTGGGTCCGAATATCTTCGATTCGAATCGCGGTCGCGGCGCCGCTTTCGTGTTGTTGGGCCGCAAGCAAAAGTTCATTCATGGTGACGTGACGCGCGCAATTCACCATCCGTGGATTGATTAAGAGCGCGCCGTCGGATCGGATCGGAATTTTGGTTCCGTTTGGAAGCGTGATCGCCGCGCCGATGTCGATCTTTACCTCCTCCGGTGTAATTCGCATCCAGAGAAGCGCGGCTTGAAGCGCAAAGGCTGGAATCACCTCACCACGATATTGAAACAATAACGGAACGTGAAGATCGTTCGCGCTTTCTTCAGGCAGATTAATGAACCCGAGCGTGGAAAGAATCCGAACATCTTCGCCAGGCTGATGCTCGATCCCGGAAAAAGCCGGAAGATCTCCGCGGCGACCGGTAACTCGAGGGAAGCCGGAAATTTCAGCGACCGGAGCGTCCGGATCTGGAGTAGCGGTTAGCTCCGCGCCAAGCACCAGCTTTGGAACACGCATCGCTTGATCGATAAAAATCTGTTCCTGATCTTTGCTCCGCGCGCCCCATTGCAAAACAGGTTCGATCGCAATGACGGTCGGTTTAAATTCCAGAATGCCTTGCAAAAGCAACGCGACGTCGAGCGGCGCAGGCGGGTTTTCGCGTCCTGTTTCGATGATGGTGATTGGGACCGATTTCGCCACGGGTTGCGAATGTCGAAGCAGCCAGCGCAAAAAAATCTCTTCGGAGCGTTGGAAACGCGGTTCGCGCAAAAACAAAACCCCGAGCAACAACACCACAATGATGACCCAGATCGACGGCCGCTCCATCGAGCAGGAGTGAAAAGTGACCAGTGACCAGTGACAAGATTAATCCTTTGTCATGTCGAGCGGCAACGTGACGTTGCATCCATTTAACAGCGGCGCAGCCGCCATGTTGAGAGCCTGCCCTGAGCGAGCGCAGCGAGTCGAACGGGAGACATCTCAAGATATTTCCGGCTCAGAAATAGTAAGAGATTCCTCGGCTCCGCTCGGAATGACACAGAGAAGGCCGCGGATTTACTTGCTCAGCTCGAGCATCCGTAGAATCGGCAACTCGGCGCGTTTGCGGATCGGTTCCGGTAATGTGATCTCCGGTTCCATGTTGAGCAGCGCGTTAAACGCTTTCTCGAGCGTGTTCATTTTCATGAACCGGCACTCGCCGCAAAAACAATTGTCGGTCGGCCCTGGAATGAATGTTTTATCGGGGATTTCTTTCTTCAACCGGTGCAGCATGCCCGCCTCGGTCACGATGATGATCTCGGATGCAGGCGAGTTTTTACAGAACGCGATCATCTTTTCGGTCGAACAAACTTCGTCCGCCAGCATTCGAACCGCGTAGGTGCATTCGGGATGCGCGACGACCGGCGCGTCGGGATACTCGTCGCGAATCCGATTGATGCTTCGCGCGGTAAACTCGACATGCACGTAACAGGTCCCCTGCCACAAATCCATTTTGCGGCCGGTCCGTTCCATTACCCACGCGCCCAGGTTTTGATCGGGAACGAACAGGATATCTCGATCTTCCGGGGCCGCGCGCACGATTCTGTCCGCGTTGCCGCTGGTGCAAATGATGTCGGACTGCGCTTTCACGCCGGCACTGCAATTGATGTATGCGATGACGTAATAATTTTTGTCGGCGTGCATTTTCAAAAACTCGGCCAGTTTTTCAGGCGGACACGATTCCGAAAGCGAACAACCGGCTTCGAGATCAGGTAAAATCACGCGTTTGGTCGGGTTGATGATTTTCGCCGTCTCCGCCATGAAATGAACGCCGCAGAAAAGAATCATGTCGGCATCGGTCTTGGCGGCCTGGTAGCTCAGGCCTAACGAATCGCCGACGAAATCGGCGACGTCCTGCAGCTCCGGCACCTGATAGTTGTGCGCGAGAATGATCGCGTTCCGCTCGGTAGCCAGGGTACGAAACGTCTTCGCCAGGTCAGCACTGGCCCCGCGCGAAACGCCAGTTCTGTCTAAACTGGATGCAACGTCACGTTGCAAATTTACAGCCGCCGCTACCATGAATTACTATCACGCTAAACGATGGCTTCTCAAATCCCACGCGTTGTCATCCCGAGCGGAGCGCCTGCCACCGTCGAAGCTTTAGCGAAGGCGGGAGGGATCTCACAGTCGAAGCGCGGGTCGCACAATCTACTTTGCGTGATCAATCACCTTGTGTGAGATCCTTCACTTCGTTCAGGATGACAGCGCATGAATAGTTTCCGGCTCGGGTTCATCGGCGCGGGCAAATTGGCCGGTTCGGTCGTTCGCGGTTTGATGCGGGCTAAATTTTGCCCGCCGGGCGAGATCATCGCCAGCGAACCGAACGAACAAACGCGCGCGGCGCTTCAAAAAGAAACCGGCGTTGCTGTTGCGGCGGAGAACGAAGGGGTCGCAGCGAAAGCTGAAGTTATTTTCATCGGAGTGAAGCCGGCGATGGTCCTGCCGGTTTTGCGGGAACTGAGCGATAAACTTCAAAACAAACTTCTTATTTCGCTCGCGGGAGGCGTTCGCATTTCAAACATGGAGAAAACGGGAAACGCGCGATTCATCCGCGCGTTGACCAACACCCCGTCGGCAATTTGTCGCGCGGCGACCGGAATTGCCCGCGGCAGTCGCAGCACAACTGAAGATGTCGATCTTGCGAAACAGATTTTTGGCGCAGTTGGCGTGGTCATTGAAGTCGAAGAAGAGCAGATCGACGCCGTGACTGCGCTGAGCGGGAGCGGACCGGCTTTCGTTTACACCGTAATCGAAGCGCTGGCGGCGGGCGGAACAAAAATGGGGCTACCAGCCGATGTGGCGCTAAAACTGGCAGCCCAAACGGTTCTCGGCGCGGCCCAGCTCATGATCGAAAGCAAAATGTTGCCGGAAGAGTTAGTGAAAATGGTCGTGACGCCGGGCGGCACGACTGCGGCTGGTCTCGCTGTCATGGAGAAACTCGGCACCAGCGAAAGTTTGATCGCTGCTATCGAGGCCGCGACCAAACGCGGGCAGGAGATGGCGAAAGAAAACCAATAAATTGTGGTGGCAGGCGTCTCGCCTGCGAAACCGATGCAGCCGAGGACGGCTGCCGCCACAGAAAGAGCCTTACAGAATCGCCCTTCGCATCACATCGAGCGGCGCTTCGCGCTGAAACCAAATCTCAAACGCGAGCGCGCCCTGATGAAGCAGCATCGACAATCCATTCGTCGCGCGCGCGCCGGCTTCGATTGCGGCCGCCACAAACGGCGTCCGTTCGGCGAAATAAATCGTGTCGTAAACCATCAGGTGCGGGGCGAGCAGTCGAGCCGGAATTGGCGACGCATCGCCACTGTTCAAACCAAGCGGCGTCGCGTTCACGATTAGATCGACATTTGCGATTTGGAATCGAATCGCTGCTTCTTCCAACGGAATCGCCTGCAGGCGCGGCACCGGCCCGAGAACTCTGGGACCCGAAAAGAAATCGCGCAGTTGGTCAGCCAGGTGTTGCGCTTTTTCGAAAGAGCGATTGCCAATAACCAGCCGCTCGGAATTTTCCTTCGCGCATTGGAGTGCGATCGCCCGCGCCCCGCCGCCGGCGCCGAGCAACATCACGCGCATGTCGCGCAGGTCGACCGAGAACTCTTCACGAATCGCGCGGGCAAATCCACGTCCGTCGGTGTTGAAGCCGCGCAACTTGCCACCTTCAACCTTAATGACGTTGATAGCGCCGATCCGCTTTGCATTTTCATCAGCGATATCGACCAAACCGAGCGCCGCAATTTTGTGCGGAATCGTCAGATTCACGCCTACGAATTCTAATTTGCGAATGAGTTCGATCGATTCAGGCAATTCTTCAGGTGAAATCTGAAAACGCGCATACTGCCTGTCGATCTGGCAATGCTGGAGCGCGGCGTTCTGCATTTGCGGCGAGAGCGAGTGCTCGACGGGATCGCCGAAAACTCCGACTCGAATTGGCGGATCGACGTCGCGCCAGGCCTGTAAATCGGCGAGCGTGTAAACCTCTTTGGCGGACTTTTTTTTCATCTGGAGGGACGACCTCCGTGTCGTCCCAAGAATTGGACGCGACGGAGCGCGTCCCTCCAATCCCTTTTCATTTTGACGCGAGTTGCTTAAGCATCTTATCGAAGCGTTTGAGCACGCGATCTTTACCCATCACTTCGAGCATGTGATACAAGCTTGGGCCGACGCTTCGTCCGCTCACCGCCACGCGCGCGGGATGAACCAGGTCGCCGGTTTTGCAGCCAAGCTTTTGGGCGAGCGACTTGAGAGTGGATTCGAGCGTATCAAGGCTCCACCTGTCGATCTGGGCAAACTCCTGACGTAGCGCTTTCAAACGCGTGGCCGCCTCCGGCTTTTCAAAAACTTTTTTAACCGCCTCGGAATCGAATTCGTAATTTTCAGTGAAGAAATACGAAGTCCATTCCGGCACATCTTTGAAAAGCTTGATCTTCTCTTTCACGATCGCGAGGACCTCGCGCAGATATTTTTCGTCGGAGATGTCGATCTTCGCTTTTTCCAAAAACGGCCGCGCGAGCTCGATGAAGCGATCAAGCGACATTTGGGCAACGTACTGGCCGTTGAGCCAAAAACATTTGTCGAGGTCGAAGGCGGCGTTGCGGCGATTGATTTTCTCGAGCTCGAAAAGTTTGACGACTTCGTCGATGTCGATCTTTTCCCGATTGTCCTTCGGCGACCAACCGAGCAGGCAAAGATAATTGCGGACCGCTTCCGGCGCGTAACCCTGCTCGATGTAAGTCGCGACGGCCGCGCCTTCGTCGCGTTTGCTCATTTTGGAGCCATCGCGATTCAGAATGAGCGGGATGTGCGCGAAATGCGGCGGCGTGGCCCCGAGCGCTTTGTAAAGCTCGATGTGCTTCGGCGTGTTGGAAAGATGATCTTCGCCGCGGACCACGTGCGAGATTTTCATTTCAATGTCGTCGATCACGTTCACGAAATGAAAAATCCATGAGCCATCGGGTCGACGAATCGTCATGTCCGGATGCGTGCCCGGATTGGTCAGATCGAAATCGATTTTGCCGCAGACGAGATCGTTTACGACCACGTGCTCACGCGGCGAGCGAAATCTTAACGCCCCCTGATCTTCGAAGATGTGGCCGCCATCCTGAAGTTGCTTCAAGTAGCGCTCATAAATTTCAGTCCGCTGACTTTGAAAGTAAGGACCTAAATCTCCGCCGACGTGCGGGCCTTCATCCCAATTAATGCCCATCCATTCGAGACCTTGGTAAATCGCGGCTGCGGCTTCCTCGGTGTTGCGTTTGATGTCGGTATCTTCGACTCGCAGCACTAATTTGCCCCCGTGGTGGCGGACAAAGAGCCAGTTGAACAAGGCCGTCCGCGCGCCGCCAATGTGCAGGTAGCCGGTCGGCGACGGGGCAAAGCGAACGCGAATTTCGGAACTCATTTCAATTCTTACTTAGCCACAGATTACACAGATTTTCACAGATGTTGTAGGGGAAGCGGTTCGCTTCCCATGGGACGCTAACAGCGTCCCCTACAGAAAACGTTACTCGATGAAGATTTTGCCCGCGCGGCGGCGAACATGTCGATCTTGCGGAAGATTAACTTTGGCGACTGGCGCATCGTGATTGAGCAACGAGCGGACGCTTTCCACGACATCGAAGCCGACATTCGTGATCTTTCGCGTGCGCAGCCATTTTAGAATTTCCCGCCGCTGAAGGGCAATCGGCAAATCGCCCAGCTTTGCGACCGAAAGATCAAGATCGGTCGCATCGGGGAGTTGGTCTTCGATCCAGTCTTCCTCTTCCGCAGCAATCGTCGCCGAGCGCCAGATGGTCTGGCGAATGTTTCGTCCGAGGTTCTTCTCCAAATAAGGAATAACGCGCCGCCGGATCCGGTTGCGGAGCGACGCCAGATTCGTGTTTGACGCGTCTTCGCGAAATTTCAAGCGATGCTTGCGAACATAATCGTCGATTTCGTTCCGCCAGACTCCAAGAAACGGACGAACAATTGTCAGATCGACATCCTCAACCCGGCGTTTCGAAACTTCTCGGATCGCGCCAAGACCGGTCACTCCGGAACCACGAAACAGGTTGATCAAAAAAGTTTCGACAAGGTCATCAGCGTGATGGCCGAGAAAAATCGCGTGACATCGTCGGCGCTTGGCTATTTGCGCAAAAAATTGATAGCGCGCTTCTCGCGCCGCAGCTTCGATCGACATCTTCTTTTTCTCGGCCAACGCGCAGACATCAACGCTCCCGATCTCAAAATCTACATGCGCTTTCGCGGTGTTGCATTTTGCAACGACTTTTTCAACGAATCGCGCGTCGCCGTCGCTGGCGCGGCCACGGAGTTTATGATTGAGATGACAAACGACTAATTTTCTGTAGCCGCGTTTGATTAGCGAGTGGAGCAGCGCAACCGAATCGCGTCCGCCTGAGACGCCGATGAGGTAGCGTCCGTCGGGCGAAAACCGGCGAAGAAAATTTTTATTTTGAATCTGATTCAACGCAATCTCGCATCCAATGTTCAAAGGCAATGATAACGCTGAGTGAGACTAGACAAAAGCAACGCTCGGCGACGTCTTCACAACAAAAGGGAAACAGTATGAAAAAGAACTCGACTTACGGATTGTTGATTCAATCGGAAGAGAAAAACAAAAACGCAATGGAAATTGCAGTCTACGGCCTGGTCGGGCTGAGCTGCTTGATTTCGATCTGGCAATTCGCGGAGCAACCAAACGTATTGCCATTGGACAGCATCAAGACGGTCGGGGTGCAACGCGTCCAAGGGCATATTGCCTCGTGAGACAGAGGCCATTTGACAATGAATGAACGTTCATTCATTGTTCTGGCCCAATGTCTTTGCCCCAAACTGAAAGCGGTCTCGACCGAAGAACGCAGATCCTGGACGCGGCGGTAGTTTGCTTTGCCAAACGTGGTTTCCATCAGGCGAGCATGCACGACATCAGCGCCGAGGCCGGCATCAGTGTTGGTCTGATCTATCGTTATTTTCAGAACAAAGAGGCCGTGATTTCGACGATGGCCGATCGGCATAAGCAGCAAATCCAGGAAATCCTGGAACGCGCCCGGCAGGCGTCGGGGTTGCTCGAATCGCTGGAGGTCCTGTTCACGGCACACTGCGGCGAAACCGAACCGCAGGTCACGGCCGCGTTCGTTGTCGATCTTTTCGCTGAAGCGAGCCGAAATCCGCACGTGGCCGAACTGGTGCGCGACGTTTGCCAGACATCAATGGACGGAGTCACCGATCTGATTGCCCGCTCTCCGGAAGGCAAATCGAGTGATCTCACTCCGGGTGAAATGGCAGAGCTGATTTTTGCCGTGAACGATGGGATGCTTTTGCGTGGTGTTTTGAGAATCGGACGAACAGCTGCCGAGAGCCGCGAGCACCAGCTCGAAGTCGTCAGGAATCTGTGGCGAGTTTTGTTTAAAGATACGTCGGAGTTGGTTAGAACATGATCCCGATAGTAATTCTAATCATTACCCTTCTCGTAGTGTTGTTCACGATCGGCGCGATCGTGTTCTTTTCTTTGAAGGCGCCTACTGCGGGAGCGGTTTTTGGGGTTCTGGCTCTGTCGTTCGTCTTAGCCGACCTCAAAGCGTTTCAAATCCGCAAAATGACATCGACACCTATGGTCATGCCGGCGACCACGGTGGCGAGCGCAACGGTGAAGGAAGAAGATTGGGCGCCGGTGCTTTCGGCAGTCGGATCGGTCTCAGCCGTGCAAGGCGCGGTTGTTTCCGCTGAGCTGGGTGGAGTTGTCAGCGAAGTCGGATTTCAGAGCGGCAGCGAAGCAAAGAAAGGCGAAGTGCTCTTGAAACTCGACTCCTCTTCCGAGGAAGCGCAGTTACGCACAGCCGAAGCGGACTTGGAACTTGCGCGCGCGAATTTGCAACGCGAGCGGGATCTCGCTGCGCGCAAAGTCGTTTCGAAACAAGAATTGGATGCGGCCGAATCAGCGTTCGGTCAAAAACAAGGAACGGTCGATAACATGCGCGCGTTCATTACCAAGAAACAGGTGCGCGCGCCGTTCGACGGCCAGCTCGGTATTCGTCAGGTCAACGTCGGCCAAATGATCAACTCCGGTCAGCAAGTTGTGTCGTTGCAAGCGCTCGACCCGGTGTTTGTCGATTTTGCGCTGCCGCAACAGGAATTGTCGAAACTCGCTCCGGGCTTGGAAACGCACGTGCGCACAGATGCGGTGCCGGGCCGGGAGTTCAAGGGCAAGTTGACCGCGCTAAATTCCATGGTCGACACAGTGACGCGCAATGTGACTTTGCAGGCAACGCTGGATAACCCGGACCACGCACTGAAACCGGGAATGTTCGTGAAAGTCGATGTCGTGTTGCCGGAAAAAAGCAAGACGCTCGTGATCCCGGGCAGTGCTGTTTCATATGCGCCCTATGGGGATTCGGTTTTCGTGATCGAAAAAAAGAAGGACCCGAAAACTGGGAAGGAATCGCAGACACTGCGTCAGGCTTTCGTCCGGATCGGCGAAGCGCGCGGCGATTTTATTTCGGTGACCGAGGGATTAAAAGCGGGCGACGAGATTGTCAGCACCGGAGTTTTCAAACTGCGTAACGGAATACCGGTCACGGTTAACAACGAGCTCGCTCCCAAACCTCAGATGAATCCGACGCCGGCAGATTCGTGACAAGATCGACATGAAATCGTTTACCGACCTTTTCATTAAACGTCCGGTGCTGGCCATCGTGGTCAGCCTTGTGATCCTCATTGCCGGCTTGCAGGCAATGAAGACCATCAACGTGCGGCAATATCCGCGCAGCGACATCGCCGCGATCACAGTAACGACTATTTATGTCGGCGCGGACGCGGAATTGGTTCGCGGATTTATTACGACGCCGCTCGAGCGCGCGATCGCCGCGGCGGACGGAATCGATTACCTCCAATCGCAAAGTCAGCAGGGCGTTTCCACGATCACGGCCCGCCTGAAGTTGAATTACGACGCGAATAAAGCGTTGTCGGACATCAGCTCGAAAGTCGATGCCGTCCGTAATTTCTTGCCGCCCGAATCGCAGATTCCGGTTATCACGATTATCCCGGCTGATTCGCAGATCGCCTCGGCGTATTTGAGTTTTACCTCCGACATTCTTCAGCCGAACGAGGTCACTGATTACCTGGTTCGACTTGTTCAACCTCGTTTGACTTCAATTAGTGGTGTGCAACGAGCCGACATTCTGGGCGGTCGGACGTTCGCGATGCGGATCTGGATGAAACCGGAGAGAATGGCGGCATTAAATATTTCACCGACCAATGTTCGCGACGCACTGACGAAAAATAATTTTCTTGCCGCTGTCGGGAACACAAAAGGTTCGCTGCTTCAGGTCAATCTCACCGCAAACACCGATTTGCACACCGCCGATCAATTCAAGCAACTCGTGGTCACGCAGGACAAGGGGACACTCGTTAGGCTAGGCGACATTGCGGACGTGGTTCTTGGATCCGAGGATTACAACACCGAAGTCCGGTTCTCCGGCCAAAAAGCGGTTTTCATGGGCATCTGGGTATTGCCAAACGCGAACTCGATCGACGTGATCAAACGTGTGCGCGTTGAATTGGACCAGATCAAGAAAGAATTGCCTACCGGCATGCAGGCCGAAATGGCGTACGACGCCACCGCTTACATCAATGACGCGATCCACGAAGTCGTAAAAACTTTGATCGACACATTACTGATCGTGATGGTCGTAATCTTTTTGTTCCTCGGCTCGGTCCGTTCCGTTCTTGTGCCGGTCGTGGCGATTCCAATTTCGTTGATTGGCGCACTCTTTTTGATGCAGCTGTTCGGTTTTACCTTAAACCTGCTGACGCTGCTCGCGATCGTGCTCTCGGTCGGATTGGTTGTCGATGATGCGATCGTTGTGGTCGAAAACGTCGAGCGCCATATGCGTGAAGGCATGTCGCGTATGCAGGCAGCGCTGGTTGGTGCGCGCGAGCTGGTCGGCCCCATCATCGCCATGACGATCACTCTCGCAGCCGTTTACACGCCGATTGCGCTGCAAGGCGGACTGACCGGCGCGCTCTTTCGCGAATTTGCGCTCACGCTCGCCGGCGCCGTTTTCATTTCCGGCGTCGTCGCGCTCGTTCTGTCGCCAGTGATGTCGGCGAACTTGCTGCGCGCGGAACACGTGGAAACCGGCTTCAGCGGTTTCGTCACTCGGGCGTTCGATCGGTTCCGCGGTTGGTACGGCAGTCATCTCGATCGCACACTCGCCGCGCGTCCGGCCGTTTATACGGTGTGGATCGGCCTGTCGCTTTTGGGCGCGCTGTTTTGGTACATGTCACCGCGCGAATTAGCTCCACGAGAGGATCAAAGCGTGATCTTCGGCATCATGACCGCGCCGGCGAATGCAACGATCGACGACACAATCCGTTATGCCGATGCAGCCGGCAAAATTTTTGCCGCGGTTCCGGACGTACGGTTTACGTTTCAGCTGACATTCCCTGACAACGGTTTTGGCGGAATGGTCTTGAAGCCATGGGGCGTGCGCAAGACACCGACAGAAAATTACTTGCCGCTCATTCAGCAAAAGCTTGGAGGTATTCCGGGCATTCGAATGTTCCCGGTCATGCCGGCAGCTCTTCCCGGTGCAGATAATTTTCCAGTGAGTTTCGTTATCACTTCGACCGCGGATCCCGAGCGAATTCTCGAGTTTGCCCAGGAGCTCCAAGGCAAGGCAATGCAGGCGCACATGTTTCAGTTCTCAGACATCGACACCAAGATCGATCAGCCGCAATCCGAAATCGTTTTCGACCATGACAAAGTCGCGTCGATGGGTCTGGACATGCAAAAAGTCGGCAGCGACATCGCCGCCGCTATCGGTGGAAATTATGTCAATTGGTTCAACATCTCGGGCCGCAGTTACAAGGTGATCCCCCAAGTAAAGCGCATCGATCGTTTGAATCCGGAGCAGCTCAAGGACATTTACGTCACTGGTCCGAACAATCAGCTCATTCCGTTGAGCACGGTCGCTTCAATCCGTCACAAGACCGTCGCACGGTCCCTTAACCGCATGCAGCAGCTCAACGCCGTCAGCCTTAGCGGCGTGCCCACACGCTCGCTCGATACAACATTAAAATTTCTCGAGGACGAGGCGCAGAAAATTTTGCCGAAAGGCTACATCGTTGATTACACGGGTGAATCTCGTCAGTTACACACCGAAGGCAGCAAGTTCGGAGCGGTCTTCACTCTTGCCGTCGTTTTGATTTTTCTGGTTCTGGCCGCGCAGTTCAACAGCTTCCGCGATCCGCTCATCATTCTGCTTGGTTCGGTCCCGCTCGCGATTTTCGGTGCACTGCTCTTCACGTCTTTAAAAATGCCGTTCGGCACGTTCTTTACCGATCATTTCACGACGACGCTTAATATTTATTCCGAAGTCGGACTGGTCACACTTGTCGGTCTGGTTTCAAAGAATGGAATTCTGATCGTGCAATTCGCGAATGAACTGCAACGCCAAGGCTTGGCCAAGCTTGAGGCCATTGCCCAAGCCGCCCGAATCCGATTGCGTCCGGTGATGATGACTAGTGTGGCAACGGTAGCCGGTCACTTTCCCCTCACCCTGGTGACGGGCGCCGGCGCCGCGGCCCGAAACTCCATTGGTCTCGTGCTCGTCGGCGGCATGACGATCGGAACGATCTTCACTTTGTTTATCGTTCCATCGCTCTACATGCTCATCGCGAAGGAGCATCGCGAAAAATCCTTGGCCGAAGCCGATGAAGAAGTGTCGGAAGATGTCGATCTTACGCCGGAGTACGCGCCCGCGCTGACTCCGGACGGGAACGGTTGGAAGCAAGCTTAGGTCTGAGCCACGCTTTCTAAGCGGCATTGCTTGGTTCAATTGGCGGGGGATGTTTTTTTCTTTACTAACGGGAAAACTTTTGGGCGATGCCGGGTGTCTCCGGCGTTGATGCTGTGCGTCATTCGATTTATTCGAGATGAAGAGCACGGACTTTTCGGAGTAATTCAAAAAGCGCAAAGCACGACCTCGAAGAAACACCAGGCTTTTCAGACTTCTGCTAACTGGGTGCAGGGTCACGCTGAAAAAAAAAGCGCGGCCAATAAATGGCCGCGCTGCTGAAGCTGAGGAACTTTCAGTTTCGTTTTATTGACTTCCTAGCTTGCGGTTTCTCCTAAAAGCAGCCGCGATGCCAGCCGTCTTGGAATTCAGATTTCATTGCAGCGACGCGGGATAAACGCGACGCAATTACTCGTCCGTCTGGTAACGCTTCTCTCGTGGCGGCAGCGGTTCGTCGTTGCGAAGGAGCCAGGACGGACGGCCGAGAGTGCGCGGTTCGGCCGCAAGATCGACAATCGGGTTAACATACAGAACCCGTTTACGCCCATTGATGGAGACGAATATTCGCGCCTGAACTTGAAGCGGCTTGGATCCTCTTCGCGGCATGACCGTCGCCAAATAGTGCGCAAACTGGAGCGGGAAGTCCGGAAGATAACCCATGTTGGGCGCCTGACGCGTCGTCAGAAAGTCCGACAGATCGATCCGAATGGATTCTCCCGTGTTCGGGTCCGTCACATAAAAATTCGAAACCGAAGCATGGGTCACGAGAAACATCCGCCAGCTGAACCGATGCTCTGCCCACGTCCATTCGACGCCGCCGCGGTAAAGCAGATGACGGAGTGGTAGGAAAATCTGGACCGCGGCGTAAACACTCAATCCGGCCAGGATAATTGATCGCCGCGCCAAAGACGGAAATTTCCAGTGCGGGTCGACGAGATACGGCCGCGCCATCTTAAACATGCCGAGGATTCGTCTCGGCCAGTCGGGCGAAAAAAATAATGCAGTCGCCGCGATCGCCAGCCAGGGAAACATGCCAATTGGCAACCAGATTGCGTTAACAAGATGAAAGAAGAGGGCCGCGCAAAACGCCGGAACACGTGTCCGCCGCCAAAGTAACAAAGGCACAACGAACAAATCGAACAGGAGCCCGCCGTAACTGACAGTATAAACGGCCCATTCCTCCCGAAACAAGCGGCTGACGATCGGCGCATCCGTCGCGTGCGACAGTTCATAACGCATCGGCTCGCCGCGCAGCCAATCCGGCGAAAGTTTCGCCAGCCCGGCAAAAAAATAGACAACGCCGATTTGAAACCGGAGCAGCCAAAGCGACCACGCCGGCGCGCTTTGCGAGCGGAGCGATGGCCTCAGCCACGCATCAATCGACAGGGTGCGGTTCGCCGGAACCAGGGCCAGCAGAAAGCAAAATAGAAAAATCAGGTAGGTGTGATTTACGTACCTCGTTTCATCGAGAAGAAAGAAATACGCGTAGCTCAGAAACATGAGCGACGCGCTGACGCGGTAAAGAAATCCCGCGGCAACGAACAACCCAAAGATGCCGAGCGCGGCCCAATGGAGATAGAGCCAGTGACCCGGGCAGGGATGGACCCACGAAAATCCGTAATATTTAAACAGGATCCTCGGGTCGAGCCAGAAGAGGTAGATCCAACCGTTTCTAAAATAACGACAGACTTCCCACGCCATCAGAAGACCAAACGCAATCCGAAAAAAGACGAGCGATGCAACGTCGATCGGAGCAAACGCCCGACTTTGCAGCTTTGTTAGAAAAGATTTCACCATACCCAAGCCATTCCTCGCGGAGTGCGCGCGTTTCTTATCAGACTCGGTTTGTTCGAACGAATGCTTTTTTGGCCAGCCAATCCTGAAAATAAGAGATGCTCATCCCTCCTCCCTCGGCATATTCGCCGGACTTATGGACCGCAAATTCCTCGCGCTTTGGATTCTTGCGCCCATCGCGCTGATTTTTGCCGCCGATTCGCCGACGCAGTTCAAATATCCAGCCGCGCCGACCAGCAATCAGGTCGACGATTATTCCGGCACCAAAGTCGCAGACCCTTATCGCCCCTTGGAGAATCCTGACGCGCCCGAGTCGCGCGCATGGATCGAGGCGGAGGACAAATTGACGTTCGATTTTCTGAACACGATTCCGGAACGCGATGGGATCCGGAAACGTTTGACCGAAGTCTGGGACTACGAGCGGTTCGGGGTCCCGTTCAAAGAAAAGGGCAGTTACTTCTTTTCCAAGAACACCGGTTTGCAAAATCAGAACGTTTTCTACACCGCCACCAATTTTTTCGAAAAACCGCGCGAGCTTCTCGATCCAAACATCCTGGCGAAAGACGGCACGGTCGCGTTGGGCGGCGTGGACGTGACTGACGACGCCAAACTGATGGCTTATGGTCTCGCAACCGCCGGCTCCGATTGGCAGCAATGGAAAGTCCGCGAGGTCGAGACCGGCAAAGATCGACCAGATGTTCTCGATTGGATCAAGTTTTCGAACACATCGTGGAAAAAAGACGGCAGCGGATTTTTCTACAGCCGCTACGATAAACCAGACGAGAAAAACAAGCTCCGTTCGCAGGTTTACAATCACAAACTTTTCTTCCATCAGCTCGGCACGCCCCAGTCCCAGGATAAATTGATTTACGAACGGCCCGACCAAAAGGAATGGCTCTTCGACGCCGAAGTCACGGACGACGGGCGTTATCTCATCATCACCGTCCAACGCGGGACCGATCCAAAGAACCGGATCTTTTACAAAAATCTGGTCGATCCGAGTTCCAAAGTCGTCGAACTACTCGATAAAGCTGACGCCGAATACACTTTCATCGACAATGAGGGTTCGGTCTTCGCCTTCCGGACAAATTTGAACGCGCCGCTCGGTCGCATCGTTACCATCAACACGAGCAAACCAGCGCCCGCGCAAATCGACGAGCTGGTGCCGGAATCAAAAGACAAACTCGAAGCGGTCAGCAGCGTGGGCGACCGTTTCGTTGCCGTTTATCTGAAAGACGCGCACAGCGCGGTGAAATTATTCAAGCTCGACGGCACGCCCGATGGCGAGATCGCGCTTCCCGGACTCGGCACCGCCGCCGGCTTCACCGGCAAACGAAAGGATCGCGAGACGTTTTATTCGTTCACCAGTTTCACCACGCCGACGGAAATCTTCCGATACGATTTCGACAAGCGCGCGAACGAAGTGCTTTTCAAACCGAAAGTGAAATTTAATCCGGACGATTACACGACGGAGCAGGTTTTTTACAAGAGCGCCGACGGCACCCGCGTGCCGATGTTCGTTTCCTACAAAAAAGGAATGAAACGCAACGGCCAGAACGCGACTTACCTTTACGGCTATGGCGGGTTCGACATTTCGAGTACGCCATCGTTCACGCCGGCCAATCTTGTTTGGATGGAGATGGGCGGCATCTATGCGGTGGCAAACATTCGCGGCGGCGGCGAATACGGCGAGAAATGGCACGAAGCCGGAATGTTGCACGTAAAACAAAATGTGTTCGATGATTTCATCGCCGCAGCGCAGTACTTGATCGACAATAAATACACGTCGACGCCGAAACTCGCGATCGGCGGCGGGAGCAACGGCGGGTTGCTCGTCGGCGCGTGCATGACCCAGCGGCCTGATCTTTATGGCGCCGCGTTGCCGAATGTCGGCGTGATGGACATGTTGCGTTTCCAAAAATTTACGATCGGCTGGGCCTGGACTTCTGATTACGGCAGCGCGGATAAACCGGACGACTTTTCATTTCTCTACACCTACTCGCCGCTCCATCGCCTCGCCCCGCCTGGGCGGGGCTGCTGTTATCCGGCGACAATGATCACAACCGCCGATCACGACGATCGCGTCGTGCCCGCGCACAGCTTTAAATTCGCGGCCACGCTGCAAGCGGCGCAAGGTTGCGACAAACCAACGCTCATTCGGATCGAAACCAAAGCCGGTCACGGCGCCGGCAAACCCACCACAAAAATCATCGAAGAAACGGCGGACCGCTGGGCCTTCCTCGTCAAAGAGCTCGGAATGAAGACTCCGAAGTAACGAGACGCGATAGGTGGATCGGACGCTCCGTCGGGCGATGTTAAAAAAATGCGGCTTGGCCGCCACATTTAAGCATCGAGCAACGGACTGCTCGATCCACCAAAGAGCTCGGAATGAAAGTTCCGAAGTGAAGGAATCAGCGCCTCAGTAGACGAGCGTCGAAGCGATATTCGATTGGTTTTCCAATTTTGATTCGTTTGAAGTCCGGGTGGGTCGGGTTCAACAGAAAGTTAAGCTCACTCGTGCTTAGCACGGCCGGCACTGCTAGCGCTGCGGTGCGTCTTTCGCGCACCCAATCATCACCGATACGCTGGATAGCAATGGTCGGGACTTCTGAGTTCCAGTCCGTCGGCAATTGTGCCACCGGAAAATATTCGGTGAGTCGCTCATTCCATTCGATCCGAAACGAAAGGAACCGGTCGAGCGGAGAGAGAGGCATGGTGTGGACGAGAAGCTCGAGTGCGGCGAGCGATTCGTGTTCACTCACGTAAATCACAGGAACTCCGCGGGAGTTCCAACGCCCACCCAGAAGGCGGCTGCCTTCGCCGGTGAAGGCGGCCCGCACACGATCCGCCCGCACGATTCGCCAGGCCGAGCATGCTGTGCTCACCAGTAGACGCCGTAATCGATTCGACCCAACAAATCGTCCACCTCGCGAGCGCCAATTTCGCTGATGGCGTAGTCCAGCGGCACTGCGCCACCAAGTCCGCGCTGCGGATACTTCAGCCATTGTCTAGCCCGATCGACTGTGCCGAAAACTTTCGTGGCGTGTTGAACGATCCGCCAGAAGCGCATCAGCCGGTCGGATTCCTGGGGCGAGAGACGTCTTTCAGCCCGGCGCCGCTGCAATGTCGATCTCGAGATCGAAAGCTGGCGCGCCAGCGACTCGAACGGCTCATCGATCTCGTTCCGCAAATGTTCGAGCTCGCTGAACGGCAATCCTTTGCTGATATGCCTGATCACTTTCGCGGACGGGATGTGCTTCTTCGCCAGCACACTTTTGGAACCATAACCGACAGTCGGCTGTTCGCGGACACCGCTCCGCCCGGAATACCTTCGTTTAACCGGCTTACTCAATTGGGCAAATTAAATAATTCAAATGGGCTGGTCAAGCAATTCAAGAGCTACCACGGATTACGCGGATTTCACAGATTGTTGAAAATCGAGAATCGCTAACCTAATCTGATGTCTGACTTCTGATCTCTGAAATCTGACCTCTGTCTTCTGATGACCCGTTCCTCACAAGTAATCGGGAGTTTGCACATTTTTACCCATCCGGGTGACAGAACGGGTGAGACAAAACTCAGCACTGTTTTTGTTAGCACGCAGCCCACGACCGTGCATGCGAGCAGCCGTGCAAAACAATTTGCGCCTTCAGCTCCGCGACGAGATTGCTGACCTCCGCCTCGCCTTATTTGTCCGGCGCTGTCAGTGTAGCCGAAGCCAGTTTTTGGAAGCGCGGATCATTCCGCAGCGGATCGAACATTGGATCGAGCCGGAGCAGCGCAGGAGTAAGCGGCATCCCCGCACCCAACGCACCAGCGTACGGTATCGAGAGTAGTTTCTGTAAAGCGGCGATGGCGCGGTCAGGCTCTCCCATGCGCGCTGCCACTCGTGCGAGGATCTCGATCGGAATGGGACCAACTATCGCGTCTTTCTCGATCGGATTCGCGGTGATGGCCCGTTCCGACAGAGTCAACGCGGCGGCCTTGTCACCGAGACCCATATTGGTCAGAGCGAGATCGCCAATCAGGCTAGAATTGTCCGGCTGTTCTTTGAGGAAAGGTTCTAGTTCGCGGCGCGCTTGTCGCCAACTTTCCTGAGCGCCGGCATGGTCGCCGCCGACTTCCTGCGCCCAGCCTAACCAAAAGCGCAGTTCGCCATTGATGTAACCCAACGTTGGATCAGGCTTGGCAAGTATCTCCTTCAGCCGAGGGATGATTTGCGCAGGACGGCGTTCAAGGATTGCCTGGTAAACTTGTGTTTCCACGGCCCCCGAGTCGTCGGCACCCGGGTGGAGCGGAGCGAGGAGCGCCGAGGCACGCGGTAGATCG
>Ga0193750_1000071_pt1 | contig 35605 bp, 25 predicted proteins | sample L1c1metaG_FD_160569 | JGI IMG/M metagenome (GOLD analysis project Ga0193750, IMG submission 160569) | Soil microbial communities from a riparian zone of the East river system, Colorado, United States - L1c1 | ecosystem: Environmental > Terrestrial > Soil > Riparian zone | place: USA: East River... | reverse complement strand
ACCATATCGCCGTCTGTCGCGTGCTTGAGTTAAACAGGAGGTAATCTGGATGGCCATCGCCATTAAAGTCCGCCGCGCCCACGACAGTCCAGCCGACAGGAAGAGTCGGGCCCAACAGGCCGGTCGTTAGAACGTTGTTGTTAAGATACCATATCGCCGTCTGTCGCGTGCTTGAGTTAAACAGGAGGTAATCTGGATGGCCGTCGCCATTAAAGTCCGCCACGCCCACGACAATCCAGCCGACAGGAAGAGTGGGGCCCAACAGGCCGGTCGTTAGAACGTTGTTGTTAAGATACCATATCGCCGTCTGGTGTGTAACAGCATTGGATAGCACATAATCTCGCTTGCCATCCTGATTGAAATCATACGCCGCTGGCGGTTCGAAGGCGATGCCACCAACCGCAGGTGGCGACGCAAAAGGGCTCTGAGTCCCCCCGGGCGTAATTTTTACAATATCACACGTGGGGCACTCACCAACGAACAAATTCCCATCGCGAGCGAAAGCGAGGGACTGAGGAGCATTTAGGCCTGCTTTAAAGGTAGTTTGCGTTCCGTTAGGAGCAAATTTGAATACTGAGCCGCTCCCTGAGTCCGCCTCGTAAAGGTTACCAGAGCTATCAAACGCAAGGTCTTTCGGCAGAAAGAGACCGCCCGCAAAGGGGCTTATCGCCCCAGCCGGCGTAAACTTTACGATCGAGCCGCTCCCGGCTGTACCGGCGCCTCTTCGGGTCACGAAAAGATTGCCGTCCGTCGCGAAAGCCATAGCAACCAAGTCATTGAACCCAGGACCGACAAAGGTCGTTTTTGCGCCGGAGGGAGTGTATTTGAAGATTGAGCCGCTAAGCCCGTCAATCGCGAAAAGATTGCCCGCTGCATCGAACGCCAGGTCGCCCGGATTGATGCCTGTGGCAAAATCGGTGATTGTGCTCCCGTTGGGCGGGATCTTCGAAATAGCGCTGTGGGCGGGATTGGAGGCAAATAGATTTCCGTTGCTGTCGAAAGCCAGCCAATCGGGTTGAAAAGTCGTCATTGAACCAGAAACAAAAATCGTCGGATTTACCGGCGGATTTCCCGCGGTATCAAACTGGTAGATTTTTGCATCACTGAGGCCACCATCATATAGGTCGCCAGGCGCAGCTTGAGTCGAATAGCAAGCAGCCGCAGTGAATAGTAAGAACGCTAGCAGTGTTTTAATTAGGCTCTGTTTCATAAAATACGTAGAAAACTACGACCGCACATAAATGAGAATTCTTCGGAAGTCGAGATTATTTTACTCTAAAGTAGCAAAATCTCTCACTGGTAAAATCGTTTGAGTAAGTGGGCCGGCGATTACTGTCTGTAATTCTGTGACTGGATTCGCAGCGAAACAGCTTCCTGGCCAAACTAACAAATATTGGGAAGCTTGGATCGGGAAGAATAAGCGCGCTAGTTGAGGCGAGAATTTAATACCAAAAGAGAAACCCGAGCAGGGTTTTCGGCCCTGCCCGGGTCTTGATAGTCGAAAGGTTGTTTAAACTTTTCCGAACTTCGCGCGAAACGCTGCAAGTCCCATCAGGCCTGCGCCGAGCAGAGCCAGGGTCACTCCGCTATCAGGAACACCAGCACCAGCTGAGGTATTCGCAGAGAAGGAGAAGGTGTCAGCAGGATGGCCACCCGCGTTCTGCGAGGTAAACGCCCACGTGCCCGGAGTTGGATCAAATCCTGGCGGGCCCGTGATGATTCCCGTTCCACTGACCGAGAGAAAGATCGCGCTGCGCGATACCACCGTTGAAGAAAGAAGATTGAAGGTGAATCCACCCACACTCCATAATCCGTTGGTTATTGTTGAGGGATCGAAGGTGTAGGAAGCCATCACTACAGGAGTACCGACAGCGAAGCCGGCAAAGTCTCCAGTATTTCCGCCCAACGTTATTACGTCACTGAAAGTAGCGCTACTGGCTGTTGTCAACGAGCTGGTATTGAAATTGGCGGTACCGGCGATATTCAACATGCCGGTAATCGGTGTCGCTTGAGCTGAGAGAGCAAACCCGCCCGCAATAACCATTGCTGCGAGGCCTGCCAAGAGAGTTTTAATAAGTTTCATATTCATTGAGCCTTTCGTGGGTCTTCCACGCACCAAGGGTAACAGCAATGGGCGTGCCAAGATTTAGGCGATCGTCTCAATTACCTCGCTACCAAATATTTGCGTTGCGAAGAAAAATTCAGCCCTTCGCGAATAAGCGTTAGAGTGTAAATATCTCCGACATAGCACTCGTTTACTAGCCGGTCCCACTATCTAAGTGGCTGAAATCGAGCAATCTGTCGCTTTGGTTATCGTCATTAAACAATCCGACGCTTGCCAGGGTTTGCCTAACGCTTCTGATCCGCCGTCTTATCCAGCTCAACCATAGCGTCTTTCGCCTGCTTAGCGAGGTCGTCCGGAATGCCGGCCGCCAGCGCTCGATCAAGAATCCTTTTGGCCTCAGCCTTGTGCCCTAACTGAAGATGCGCCATCCCCAACATAAAAAGTGATTTTCCTTCCAGCGGCTTCTTCGCTTCACTTTCCTGAAAAAATTGCACCGCCAGCGCATATTCTTTCCGCTGGAAGCTTAGAACGCCTAATGTTCTCGCCAGGTCCGGATCGTCGACCAGGCCGCGGCGCGCTTTGTTCGCCAGCTCGTAAGCTTTATTCGCGTTAGCTGGATCGTTCGCATAAATCGTAGCGAGCCGTTTTTGCGCTGGAGCAAAATCGGGCCATTTCTGAAGAATACTGTTGTAAATCGCGCTAGCCTCCGCCGTATCCCCTTTTTGCAATCGGATGGCTGCTTTTGCCATCAACCCCGGCACGTAATCCGGCTGCGCGCCTAATGCCTTCATCACCTCATTCTCCGCGCCAGGGGGGACCGCATCGTCCGAATCCAAAGCGGCCATTGCCAGAAAAAGCGCTGCTTCTCCTCTTTCCGGAGCGGCCGGCGGTCCCTTCGCGACGCGTCGCATCCCTTCCTGCGCCTCGTTCGTTTTACCAGTGCTGTAAGCTGTCCAGGCAAAGTCGCGCGTCACTGCCAAATCATCAGGCAAACCGCGGCTGCTTTCCTGCAAAAGGCTGTAGGCCCACGGAAAATTTCCAGCCTGGTACGCAATATGACCCGCAGTCGCGGTGACGTGTGCGTCCGCCGGCGCCAGTTCGCGCGCCCTTTTGGCATACTGCAGCGCCTTGGCATTATTTCTAAGAGGCCCTGCATTCAATTGCGCCAGCGACAGCACCGCTTCCAGTAACTTCGGGTTGGCCTGGAGCGCCTTCTCGTAGGCCTGAGCCGCCTTATCGGCTGTGCCCGCTTTTGCGTAAGCCGCGCCCAATCGCATCAAGGCGACGGGATCGTTAGGTTTCTCCTTTACAGATTTTTCCAGATCCGGGATCGACAAATCACCGCCTTGCGAAAGCAGCGCCAGGCGGCTTTTTGCTTCATCCTTGCCCGGAAAATCGCCTGAAGCTGCAACCGCCTTTTCTAAGGCTGCGCGGGCCTCATCCAATCGGCCCATCATGTAGTTTGCCATTCCAAGGTGGAATTGAATCTCGCCATTTCCAGGCGACTTGGAGGCACTTTGCTCTAATAGCTCAGCCGCCTCCTGGTATTTGCCTTGACGATACAAGACCCAACCAAGGGTATCTTGGACGCTCGGTTCGGCCGGAGCCAGCTCGTGCGCCTTACGGGCAAGTTCACCCGCTCGATCGAGATTGTTGAGCTTCTCGCTGTAGATATAGGCCAGGTTATTCAATGCTGGAGTAAAGTTCGGGTTCAAAGCCAGGACCTTTTCGTAATTGTCGCGCGCTTTGGCGAAATCCCCCATTCGCTCATAAATTATTCCAGAGGTTAGAAGTGCCGGGGAGTACTGCGGATTCTTCCCCAGAACTGTTTCCAGTTCCTTCAATGCCTCGGGAAGCTTGTTAGCCTCTACATAAATGGCGACGAGAAGATTGTAGGCGGCCGCTAGATTTGGATCGAGCTCAATTGCTTTCCTAAGCGCGGCTTCGGCTGCCGCAAAATTCTTCTCTATCACATAGCTTCTGCCGTGGATGAAATAAGCAGGGGCGGATTTCGGCGCTTTTTGCAGGAGCGCATCCGCCCGTTGATGGACAGCGGAAAATGCCCCGGCTTCAAGGTCGAGATCCGCCAATTGATTAATCGCGACCACATTTTCTGGACTAAGCTTGAGCGCCTTTTCGAATGCATCGCGCGATTCATCGTTCTTCTTTTGTTTCTTTAAAATCATTCCCAGAACCAGGTACGATTGCGAATCTTGCGGCGTTTGCTTTATGTGCTCGCGAATTAGAGAAGCCGCCTCTTCTGAACGGCCCACTGCCAGATAGGCATCGGCCAGAAGCATTCTGACTTGGATTACGTCCGGCCGGAGCCGCAATGCTGCTTCCAGCGGCGCGATGGCATATTGCGGATCGCCGGCACGAAGACGCAGTTGGGCCAGGAGGACAATAGCTTCGACGTACTTGGGCGCGATCTTAATCGCTTGCTCCAGTTCGTTTATCGCTTGAGACGAGTTCCGGCCCTGAACGTAGGCGAGCGCAAGTTGATACTTAATCAATGGGTTGTTTTCGAATGATTTCTCAGCGCGCTCAAGTATCTCGGTTCCCTGCTTGAGGTCGCCCTTGCCTAATAGGGCCTGCGCGTGGATCACCCGCGCTTCGATGTTATCGGGATCCCGACTAAAAACATTTTGGAGCAGCGCTGCTACCTCATCGTACTTCTTATCCGATTGCGCGACCCTCGCCTGAAGAATCCATGCGCCGATGAAATCGCGCGCCTGCTTAGTGAGATCTTGAAGGTAACTTTTTGCTTCTTCCGTGTTACCTGTCTGCATTTTGAATTCGGCATAAGTTAATCGCTCTCGAGATCGAACCGGGCAGAGGTCTGCCGCGGCTTTAAGTTCTTGCCCGGCTCGCGCGTTATCTTTCTTGGTTAGCGATACCTGGGCCAGTCCGATGTGCGCCTGCATGCATTTCGGATCAAGGGAGAGTGCGTGATTCAGTGCTACTTCGGCGTTGGCCAAGTCTCCTTTACGGAGCGCCAACGCTGCGTTAGCTACTTCAACGTAAGGGTTGTCGTGCTGCGGGAATTTCCGGAGCTCCTGTTCTGCCGTCTGCTTTTGCTCCGGAGTAACGGATGTCTCCGCCAGAATGGCCAGGGCCGGTCCGCTAGCGGGGGCTTGCTTCAAAATCTCGGTCGCTTCCTTGAAAGCCTCATTCGCCTGCCCTACCTGGAGATAAATCAGGGCAAGCTTGTAGCGATTGTCCAAATCCTCGGGAGCGAGCTCGCGCGCTTTCAAGAGAAACGCCGCCGCCCGCAGGGGGACGCCTTCGTCCGCCCACATCGCCCCGCAACGAGCGTAGGCGACAGCATTGCCTGAATCAATCTGCAAGACCTTTAAATATTCAATCTTGGCTTGGTCATACTCCCCGGCTTTGAAGTAGCGCTCTGCGCGCGCCAGGTAACGGGACTTCTTCATCTCAGAAGTGCAACTACATGTAACCAGCACCACCACCAGGATTGCGATTAAGCGGAGGATTTGAATGGGTGATTTATACATTCCTTGTTACCTATTGAGACTATCGCCACTACTTACTCGCGCGAGATCCCAAGCTTTTCCATCAACTCATATAAGGTTGGCCGGCTTATTCCCAGCTCCGCCGCCGCCGAACTAATCCGGCCAAGGTTGCGTTTCAACGCACGCTGGACCATTTCTCGCTCCACATTTTCGCGCGCTTCTTTCAGCGTGGTTGAAGAGGAAAAGCCTAATCCGGTCGATAGCTCGAGGTCTTTCTCGGTAATTCGCTTGCTATCTGCCATAATGACCGCACGCTTGATTCGATTTTGCAACTCCCGGACATTTCCCGGCCAGGGATGGCGATTAATTGCTCGCAAGGTCTCTGGCACAAAGGCGATGTTAGTCTTGCCGTTTTGGGCGCCGTACTTTTGCAGAAACTCCTGCGCCAGGAGGACGGCATCGTCACCGCGCTCACGCAGAGGCGGCAGACTGATTACCAGTACCGCCAGCCGAAAGTACAGATCTTCGCGAAATGATCCCTGGTTTATCCCGGCTTTCAGATCGACGTTGGTCGCGGCGATGACTCGGGCATCGCTCGTCAACTCCTGTCGCCCACCTACTCGTTGAAAGCGGTGCTCTTGCAAAAAGCGGAGAAGCTTTACCTGGATGCTTGGAGGCAATTCCCCAATTTCATCGAGAAACAAAGTGCCTCCGTTCGCTGTTTCCACCAATCCTACTCGCTGCGTGCTTGCGCCGGTAAACGAGCCTTTCTCATGGCCGAATAGTTCGCTCTCAAGCAGGTTCTCGGGGATCGCATTGCAATTAATCGGGATAAATGGTCCGTCCTTGCGCGGACCGCGCCGGTGAATCGCCAAAGCGGCCATTTCTTTGCCCGTCCCACTTTCGCCCAGTAAAAGTACGGGCGCGGTTGTGGTTGCGACCTTGCGAATAAAGGAAAAAACGCCCTGCATCTGCGGGCTCGTTCCCAGCATATCTTCAAAAACAGTTACACGCTGACTTTCCTTTGCCTTTCGATACTCTCGCTCCAGGTCAGCCAGATAGATGCAACGCTTCAACAGTAGCTTTAGCTCATCCGGATCTACCGGTTTACACAAAAAATCGTAGGCGCCGGCTGCAACCGCTTCCAGCGCGTTCTTCTTTTCTCCCTGTCCCGAGATAACGATAACTTTCGCCATCTCATCGACGGCTTTTAGTTCTGCCAGCGTCGCGAGACCTTCGTCCGGATCCGCCGGCCGCGGCGGTAATCCCAAGTCGAGCAAAGTAACTGCCGGCTTTTTCTTTTTGAAGTTCTCAACCGCTCCAGCGCGATCCTCCGCGGAGACAATTTCGTAGTCAGCGCTAAGCGCCCATTTCATTTGGGTGCGAATTGCTTCGTCGTCGTCGACAAGAAGTAGAACCGGATTCATTATTCGCCAAAGGTAAGCGGCAGGAGCACCTGAAAGGTTGTCCCCTTCCCCACGTCGCTCTTTACTCGAATACTGCCGCGGTGCGCTTCGACAATCATCTTACTTTGAAACATCCCGATTCCCAATCCTTTCTTTTTCGTCGTCTTAAACGGCCGGAATAAGGAATCGCGCAGGAAGGATGGGGTCATTCCGCAACCATCATCGGAGACGGAAAGCGCAACCCAACCATCCTGGGAGCCGGTCTTAACTTCGATCCGTCCGCGATCGCCCACCGCGTCTCGCGCATTCAGGAGGAGGTTAGTGACAACGCTGCGCAGCTGCTCGCTATCGGCCATGAGTTTTGGCAAGGGCTCAAATTCCTTGGCCACCTCGATCCCGGGCATTCCATTGACATTTTCAATCGCCTGCTCGACCAGCAGATTTAAATCAACTGGCGAAGGCCGAAGCTCGAGTTTGCTTCCCAGCGCGCCCAATCGCTCAATAATCTGGTTGATGCGGTTGGTTGTCGCCCCGATCGAACGAAGTGTGTCCTGACGAAAAGCGGGATCATCAAAATGCAGCGGTAAGTTCTGCAGCGTCAGCTTAAGTATGGACGCCGCGTTTTTGAGATCGTGCACAAAAAAAGCCGAGATGGTTTGAAACGCTTCTAGTTCTTTGCCGAGCATGATTTCTTTGGCGAGGCGCAGGTTGAGCAGGCTGGAAGCCACCTGATCGCCGATGCACTCCAACAGCTCGAGCTCTTCCACCGTGTAGGGAATGCCGTTGACGCGATCTGCCAGAATAATCAAGCCAAGGTAACGCTCGCCGGCCAGCAAAGGTACCCCCATCCGATTTCCACCTTCGCTAAAATGCGTTTCACTAATCTGCCGCAATGTCTCACCCCAGTTGTCCTTGATTTTTTCCAAATCGAAAGCTTTCCGCATCTTCGTTAGGGAAGGATCGATGGCGGGAAATTCAATCGCGTCATCGTCCGTCTTAGTGCGCGCGCGTGAAGTTGAGGCTTCCAGTCTCAGCTTGCTTTTTTCCTCATCAAAAAGCCAAACGCCGACCGAGAGAACATTAAAAGTCTCGGAAATCAGCTCAGCAGATGCAGCACACAATGTTGGATCATCAATCGTGTTCGATGTTGATTGGGTAAATCGGGTCCAGATGCTGCGAAAGTCGTATTGTGGCCGACTGAAATGGCGACTGACGAAACGTTTTATTCGCTGCCGGATTTTTTCCGAGAGCAGAAACACCGCCAGCAGGGCGATGGCGACGAGAACCAGGAAAGCCTGAAGCTGGAAAGACGTTGCGCCACCGTAGCTCGCGACGATTTGGGCGAGGACCCCAATGACGAAAAGATAACCGCCGACAAGCGATACCGTGATTGAGGTCTGCAGGACCGCGCGGGAAGGATAAACGTCGATTTCACGAAATCCGCTGCGGAAGTAACCCGCCCCTAAAAGCGCACAACCGACAAGTAAGCCGATTGTCTCAACTTCCGTAAGCGAGTTGTTGTGACCAGAATAAACCAACGCCTGGCTACGCGTATAAATCCTTGCCCCGAAAATCACGGCCAAACCGAGGATGAGGAACTTGATGCGCCATTGCATCGTCCCGACCGCAGAACGAAACGTGCGCTCGAGATTCATTAGCACCAGAACGGTTCCGACGAGAATAGCTGCATTGACTACTTTGCCGGCAGGACTAAAACTGATCCATAAGTCAGTTGAATTTGGACGCACCAAAACCTCGATGAGATTACCTCGAAATCCGAGCAACGCCGCCACTGGCAACAGACATGCGATTGCAATTAACGCTCGCGAGCGACGAAAAGATTCGCCGGCATCGCCTCGCGAATAAGTCACCGCAAACCCCAGCCAGATCGCGACCAGAAACGCCTTCAGAATCAGCGCCCATTCCTGCCAGAAGGCCAATTTTTCCAGGCTGATTAACGACAAACAAATTCCGGTTAAGATGCTGTCTGCGGCTAGGCCGATCATGCCGAGGGCAAACCACCAGACGGCGCCGCTGCGGCGATTCCGCAACACTGCCGCCACAGCGAGAGCGGCGCTCAATGCCGCAGCGATAAAAGCCAACGATTCCGGTGTCACAGCGGATGGTTTGCCAGATCGCGCAATGAAGTCATTTCCAACGCATCCGACTACAGTATGGGGCTAATTTTAGCTTAAAATGTGCCGGTGGTCGAGCACACCCGAGTCTTTGGAGCCGGGGCCTCGCAAAACGATGAGCGTCATCTCGAGCAGCGCTTGGCGCGCTAAGTTATCTTAACGCAACTATGGACCGTCCAAATTTGGTGTAAAGATAGACGGTCGCACCAGGCGCAATTCTTCAACGATCATCGCGCGGGACAAGACACCTGAGACGCCGCCGCGCCTTTCCGCTGAGTTGAGCTAGCCCTTTTTAAGGGGCTAGAACATCGTCTGAGGAACGTAGATGACATCACCGTCACGGACGTAAAAAGGTTTCGTGCCCTGGCCAACTAGCGTGTCATGAACATTCATTACCTGGCTTTTTTGGACGCCATTGACGGTGCGAACAAGACGAACGTGTTTCAGTGTTCCAAACTCGCTCGGTCCACCGGCCTGCATGATCGCTTGGAATACCGTGGTGGGCCGTTCAAAAGCAATCTTGCCCGGCTTACCCACGGCTCCTGAGACTACAACGGTCGTCAGGCTCGTTTCCAAACTCACAGTCATTTCCGGAGTCTTGAGCTGCGATTTATAAAGCTGCATTAACTCGCCTTGTAGTTGCGCAACCGTTTTGCCGGCAGCATCCACTTCGCCAACCAGCGGCAAACTTAGTTTGCCATCCGCGCGGACTTTTTGCGACTGGTTGAGCTCCGGCGCGGACGAGAACGTTAATTTTACGACGTCGCCCGACGCCAGTATGACGTGTTGCGGAACGTCAGCCTGTCCGGAAAATGTTGTGCTATTTGCATCCGTTTGGCAGCCGGCCCCAGCAAGGACGAGCAAAGTAAGAATACTAATGAGACCGACCGGGTTACTCAGGCTTTGGAGCGTGAGAAAAAATGTTCGTGGCGATCGTGGCCGCTTGATCCTGGTCGAGCAATTCCATCCGTTCATAGGCCATTAACTATCCGACGGAGGAGGTACTGGCAAGCGAACTTGCAAGGTCTTTTCCCTTTGCGCCGCGAATCAGTTCGAGATGGCCAGGGAATCGGGGGGCAGCGTGTAGACCCGCGTGCCAGGAAACGGTCCCTCGCCATCCGCGACCTTTCTTCATATTGCCAGCTTTTAGCTGCCGCCAATATCCGCGAGTGCCCGTTTTGCCTCGCTTGCTTCGGCCCCGCCCAGCCCGGCCTGTAATGCCCGATTAAGCGTTTCTTTGGCTTCCGCCTTATGCTTGGCTTGCGCTTGCGCCATCCCGAGATAGTACAGGGATCTGGCGTCGAGAGGCTTCTCGCCAGCACTTTCCTGAAATAGCTGGATCGCGCGATTGAAGTCCTTTCGCTCATAGGAAACGCGCCCGAGCACGATCGAAATCAACGGATCGCCCGAAATTGTCCGCCGCGCTTTTGTGGCAAGTTCGTACGCGGTATCACGCTTTGTCGGATCGTTAATCAATATTGCAGCCAGATCGCGTTGCGCCGGAGCGAAGTCGGGAAAACGCTGCAGGACCTGCCTATAAGTTGCTTCTGCTCCAACAGAATCGCCGCGCTTCGCCTGGTTAGCGGCCCGTGCAGCTAACGCCGGAACATAGTTCGGGTCGGCGGCGAGGGCCGAATTAATCTCGGCCTCCGATGCGGACACATCATTCTCGCCCGTCGTCGACGCCGTCATTGAAAGAAATGTCCTGGCATCGGCACTTTGTGGCGAACTGGGTCCAATGCTCAGAACCCTCTGCATTGTTTCTCTCGCTTCCGCGACCTTGCCTAAACTGTAGGCCGCCCACGCAAGATCATGTAGAACGGCGGGATCATTTGGAAGCTGACGGCCGCCTTCCTGTAGGAGACTGTAGGCCCAGGTGTAATTACCAATTTGAAATGCGATGCTGCCGACAGTCGCTGCCGCATGAGGATCGGCCGGCGCCAGCTCGCGGGCTTTCTTCGCGTATTGAAGCGCTTTGTCCGGGTTCTTCAATGGACCTGCATTCAGCTGCGCGAGTTTCATTGCCGCAGTCATCAGTTTAGGATTCGCTTTGAAAGCCCTTTCGTAGGCGTCAGCAGCTTTGGCCACTGCTCCTTCTTTTTCGTAGGCTTCCCCCAGGCGCGCTAATCCGATCGGATCATTTGGCTGTTGTTTGAGAGACGCTTCAAGCTCAGCGGCCGAGAGATTCGGCGCGGCGCTGCCCTCTTGACCCAAAGAAGCCAGCCGGCTGCGCGCCTCCTCTTTACCCTCAAACTCGGTAGCAGATCCCACTGCTTTCTCCAGAGCAGCTCGCGCCGCGTCAGTCCGGCCCATCATGTAGTCTGCCATCCCAAGATGAAATTGAATCTCCGCGCTATCAGGAGCCTTCGCGGCACTTTGACCAAGCAGATCGGCAGCCTGTTGGTAACCGCCTTGTTTATACGTAATCCATCCTAGCGTATCCAGGACGGCTGGATTAGTTGGTGCAATCGAGCGGGCTTTTTGCGCGAGCTCGGCGGCGCGCTTCAAGTCGTTGAGCTTCTCAGCGTAAATGAAGGCAAGATTATTGAGCGCCACCGCCGAGTTGGGATCAACCGCCAGAACTTTTTCATAGCTATCTCGTGATTTGTTATAATCTTTCATTGCGTCGTAAATAGAGCCGGCGAGTAACAACGCGCGGACATCATTTGGTCTTTTCGCCAAGACCGCGTTCATTTCGTTTAGCGCTTCGGGCAGTTTATTAGCGCGGCTGTAAACGGGGACCAGGAGATCGTACGCGCGGGTAAAATTGGGATCTAAATTGATCGCCTTAAGCAAAGCTGCCTGGGCAACATCGAACTTCCCCTCTGCCGAATACAATTTTCCCTGCAAATAATAAGCAGCGGCCGAGTTGGGTTGTTTCTGTAGCACCTGGTTCACACGCTGATGGCCAGCCTCGTATGCTTTGGCATCGATATCGAGGTTGACCAGCTGTTCTAAAGAACTTGGATTCTCCGGAGCAAGTTCGGCCGCTTTCTCAAACGCCTGCCGCGCCTCTACCTGTTTGTTCTGCTGCTTTAAAATCAGGCCCAGCAAATAGTAACTAGCCGCGACTTTAGGAGATTTTTTGATCTGCTCTTGGATTAAGGTGGCAGCCTCGTCAAAGCGGCCGAGCATCCGGTACGCTTCCGCCAGTAACACCGGGGCAGCACCGCCGTCCGGCCGCGCCTTGAGCACAGCCTGAAGGGGTTCTACCACGGCTTGCGCGTTCCCATTCCGCAGCTGCAACTCGGAGCGAAGTAGTACAGCATCGGCGTATCCGGGATTAAGCCGGACAGTTTCATCCAGCTCATCCAGCGCCTGCTTGGGGCTGTTAGTGGCGAGATAGCTCCGAGCCAGGGTATATTTAATGATTGGGGCATTCGGATAAGTCCGATTCAAGTTTTCGAGCGAATCGACCGCTTTCTTCGCCTCTTTCTTCGAAAGCCAGGTTTCAGCTTGGACCAACCGAGCGTCCAGATTTTCCGGGTCCCGGCTAAGAGCGTTTTGCAGTAGTTGAAGCGCCTCGTCGTACTTTTTTTCGCCGTCGGCGATCCTCGCCAGAATCGACCAGGCAGGAAGCAAATCAGGTGTCTGCTTGGTGACTTTTTCAAGGAATGCCTCGGCCTCCGCCGAAGCACCGGTTTGCACTTTGAATTGAGCGAACTTCAACTTTTCCGTTGACCGCGGTGGCGAGAGGCTTGCCGCCTTTTCAAATTCCGCCTCAGCCTTCTCGACGTCTTTTTTTATCAAATATAACGTGCCAAGCGCCGAATGGACTGCTGGCAAATTAGGGTCGGCGGCTGCCGCGCGTTGCAGCGCAGCTTCCGCCCCGGCAATGTCACCTTTCGTTCCGGCGATACCAGCCGATGCGAGATAATAATCGGCATTATCCTTGTGCGGAAACTTTTGCAGTTCCTGCTCGGTAGCGGCGACATCCTCCGGTTTTTGAGCTGCGTCGACCAGAACCAAAAGCGCCTTACCAGTGTCGGGGGCCTTCTCGAGAACTGTCATCGCCTCTTTGCGTGCGTCTGCCACGCGGCCGACTGCCAGATAAACGCGAGCCAGATTCAAATGATTGTCGATGTTGTTCGGCGCCAGCTCAATTGCCTTAACCAGAAATGCTGCCGCTCGCAACGGCGCACCTTCCTCCAACCACATCGCGCCGATCCGCCCGTAGGCGTTCGCATCACCCTGATCAACTTTGAGCACGTTCAGATACTCAATCTTGGCTTTGTCGTACTCGCCGGCTTTGAAGTACTCTTCGCCTCGCTTAGCATATCGCGCCTTTTTCGCCGCTGGCGTGCAGCTCACGATCGTCGCCGCGATGACGGCCAGCACGAGCGTGCGTGAAAAGAAATTACTTAATATTTGCATGGTGAATCTTATTGTTAGTCGTTGATGTGGGACCGTCGTATGCCCAGTCTATCAGAAAATGGGACATATTTTCCAGCCTCCAGATTAATTACTCGCGTGAAATGCTAAGCGTTTCCATCAACTCGTAAAGAGTTGGCCGGCTGATTGCTCATTTCTTTGGAAGCGGACTGATCTTCCGAATGGCGTTTCAGGGTTTGCGGTATTATTTCTTGTTCCAGGCTTCCCGCGCTTCTTTCAACCTCGTTGCCGCCGGGCTGCCGTTTAGTCGGCCGAGCATAAAATCCCTTCCAAAAACTTTCGTTTGCGATTTCGGTTTTGAGATCGGGTTAGTCGTGGCGATGATTCTGGCATCGCTTTCCAGTTCCTGTTTGTTTCCCGCCGGTGAAGCCGCTGCTGCTTCAGAAAGCGCAGAAGCTTCACCTGAAGCCGAGCGGGGCAGATCACCGATTTCATCGAGAAAACTTGTACCGCCCACCGTTATTGCTAAAGCGATATACCTTACTCGGCAGTTTCAATACCAATTACCCGCACTCGATTTTCGTAATCTCTAATTGCCATAATGTCGATAATTCCTACAATTACAGCTAACAATCTAAGATCCTCACAACGAAGGATCTTCACCCGATGATTGGTGCTTTTGGCCCATATCCGTCGAAGTTTTTTACAATCAAAGCATTCGTAAGAAAACTTCCGGACTCACCAGCTAAAGATTCTTCATAGATGTATTATGTTGGAGCAGAAGATATTATGAACTAACATTGGATTTCTCACGACAAGATTTAGCAGTTTGGCCTGACCTCTGCTATATACGGCTTGTCGCCATAAAAGCGATAAATATTATATAAAAATGAAACTCTTAAAATACACAGTACTAATAACGGCGCTCTGCGCGGGTATAAGCGCGCTAGCGCATGCCGACCTCACCTTGGTGACTACGGAAAGCTTGCCAAACAGCGGTGCTGCCACCGAGCTGGCCGCATTCATTGCTGCCACCGGCGACACAGATGCCACGATGTGCGACAAGTTAGACACCTCGGACCCGTTTCCTGGTGGCCCCGTTACGCAGAACGGCTTTACCTACACCTTCGGTCAAAACGCTGACGGACAATTCACCGTTACGGTTGCCTTCAATCTTACCGGCACAGGACAACTTGTCTGTGGGTTCCTCGTGAAGGATGGCGGGAAGAACGTTAACATCTACTCGGTTTCCGAAGCTGAAGGAGCGCGCGGATCTTTTACCCTGCTCGTGCCGGCGAATTCACAACAGTTTGGGCAACTTTCACATGTGGACGTATTCTGCTGCGCGGGCAGCAGTCACGTTCCAGATAGCGGCACGACCGCGATGCTTCTCGGCGGTGCTCTCACCGGCCTCGGTGCGCTGCGTCGTTACCTCAAACATTAACTAACCCCAACCCTCAACAAAATAGCAAAGTGGCCGTTCGCGATGAACGGCCACTTTTGTTTTCTACACCGGCAACCAGCCCCTGAGGGATCGTGCTGCCAGGCTGTAAAACTGGGCGCCCTTCGAAGAGCACTACCGAGCTCGGCGCGTTCGTACAAGCCATTCGATTCCATAAAAGTGATAAGAAACCCTACGAATCCCCCCGATTTTAGTGTAAACCTTTGCTAAACAATGCGATGGCCTTTGCAGCGTTTCCGAAAGGTCCCATTTTGCGTCGCGTTTCTTTACGTTTTCAACAAAATTAAGAAAAACTGCAAAAGCTGCCCTTAAAAAAAGATCTCGTTGGCATTGTTTTGGCACAAAACATGTTATGCGTTTTAAGCAAACTGTTTTTAGTGAATCCGAAACGCGTTGGCCCATTACCTGCTATCGCTGTTGTTCCTGTCCGTAAACCCCTAAACATACAAAATAAGCAAACATGAAATCATTAAAATATATAGCATTAGTTGGCCTGCTCTGCGCAGGGCTCACCTCCCTGGCACGTGCGACCTTAACCGATTTAGGTGAACAAACCCTAGCCAATTCTGGCGACAAGACGGAGTTGAACGAATTCATAGCGCTCTCCGGCGACACCGACGCGACTATCTGTGCAAAAACAGATGGATTCACCGACTCAACAGGAGTTTTCACGATCACCCTTAACGCCGACAATACTATTCAGGTGAGCTGGGACTTGACCGGAACAGGCCGCGAGGTCTGCGGCTTCGCAACGAAGGATGGACTAGGCTTGGTCGAACACTTCTATTCGGTCAGTGCCGACGAGGGCATAAGCGGCAGCTTCACACTCGCAGTACCCGGGAAGGGCGGGAGTGCGCTGTCACACCTGACGGTGTTCTGCTGCCCCGGTGGAGTTCACACTCCGGATAGCGGCACCACCGCGATGCTCCTTGGCGGTGCTCTCACTGGCCTCGGTGTGCTTCGTCGTTATCTGAAGCGGTAATCCCCCAACTCCGAACAAAACAACTGAAAGTGGCCGTTCGATGAACGGCCACTTTGTTTTTGCACCTGAAGATCATAGCATTGGCTTGAGGGTGCGGGGGGGTTCGCCCGGAGAATGCGTCATATTTTACTGGTTCTGATTTTTCCGAGCAAAGCCGAATAATTACAGTTCCACGCGTTGTAAAGTGCCGGAAACGCGACGTTTCCGCAGGCGATTAGCAAACCGTTCGGCGACAAGGGCTCCGGGAGCTAACGACGATCTGCTACGTGGGGAAGCGTCGAAATCCTTTACAATTCTGCCTAATCTGATGACTGCATGGACAAAGCTGCGAAAAAAAATCGACTTTCTGTTAAATGGGAAACACTTAGGTACTTACATGCGAAACGGGTTCGCGCGCAGAACACAATGCATTAGACTTGGCGCGTCCTGTGCTAATCGCAACACGCAAACAAACGAACCTATGAAATCCTTAAAATACGCGACGATAATCGCCGTGCTCTGTTTCGGCTTGACCTCAGTGGCGAGCGCGACTCTCACCTTATTCGGACCGTTTAATAAAAATAACGGCGGACCGGCTAACGAAAATCCGGCCACGACCTTAGCTTTCTTTCAAAGCTTTACAGGCGATAGCGATGCGTTCAATTGCATCGATCGTATCAATGAGCAGACGAACGGTGGCACCGTCACCAGCGGTGGCTTCACGTTTGTTTTTACTCCCGGCAACACACCGGGCGGACAAACGGTAACTGTGACGTTTGACCTGACCGGCACTAACACTGTGTTGTGCGGATTCTGGGTCTTCGGCGGCAACCGTGGCGGTAACCTCTACACCGTGAGCGCGGACGAAGGAACTACCGGATCATTTACCCTCAATGCTCCATTGGCTGGGAACTCAGGAAATTTTGCGACTATCTCTCACATCGACGTCTTTTGCTGCCCGGCCGGCCGCGTTCCGGATAGCGGTACGACAGCGATGTTGCTCGGCGGCGCTCTCGCTGGCCTCGGCTCACTCGGCTTGGTACGTCGTTACTGGAGGCGCTAAACCTTAAGAAAATAATAAAACTGGCCGTTCAATGAACGGCCAGTTTTGTTTGTGCTCAAAATACAAGCTATCTAGGCGATCCGGTTGGCTGACCAGTGTGATCGAAAATCGCTTGCACCTCCGGGGAATTAAGGATCGTTGCGAGGCTGCGATGATTGGCAGAGACCGGCGCTTTGTGGTCGATAACTACCACGAAGGTCGGAGTTAAATGGACTCCCAGGCGATCTGCCAGCGCCCGGTCGCGCTGCACGCGAAGCGCCGGCGCAGAGTGGGGATCAGTAACAAGAGATTGGACCTGAGGGGTCGCCAATCCAAGCTCGCGCATGAGTCCAAGGTACCCGTTTTGATCGAGCTGATGCGGCTCACGGTAAAGCCGATCAATAAAGCGCCAGAACCTGCCCTGCTCCGCAGCGATTTCGCTCAGGATGGCCGCTGTCTCGCTCGTCTCATGACCCGGTATTCCGTACAAAGGCCGATGGCGAAAGATCACCTGCACGTCGTTCGGATGCGCTGATTGATAATCCATCAACGGGCCATGAACCGCTCTACAGACCGAACACCAGAGATCGGAAAACATGACTACTTTGACCGGCGCGTTCGCGGGCCCGCGGCTGTTCGCGCTGTCCAGCAGTTCCTCGACTGCCACAGCCGACAGCTTCTCCGGAGCGATTGGCGGAGCAGTAGCACTCCGTTCCATCAGCCAGATCGCTGCTCCAATCGCAAAAAGCGTAATTCCCGCCACCCGCCACAAAAAAAACGCGGAAACGGGCCGCAGCGGATACTTTGTGCCCCACAACCAGATCGATAGGACGAAGAGAACTGCCATCGCCACGGCCGATGCCACGCACCAATAGCAGGTGGCGTGAATAACAAAATGCGCGTAGAAAAGCAGTCGCGCGCTCAGGATCGTACCAAGACCTGTCAGCGCGACCAGCGCAAAACGTGCCCATCGCGCTTTGTCCAAATACGCAAGCAGAAACAAGATCGCGATGTAGGCGACGACGCCGAAAAACGCGATTGGTATGCCCGCGATCCTTGAGCTTGGATCCGAGGCGACTGCAACACAGCCACTGCTACTTCCGCATGGTACTGGAAGCTTTAAAATATGCCCGGCACTGAGCACTCCCGCAGCAAACAGCCCGCCGAACGCAACCAATGAAGCGGCGATTGGAAGCGAAACACAATACTGTTTCGCTAGCTCGTTTTCGTCCGTTGCCGGCATTTTTTAGCTTGGGTTTGTAAATCGCAGCTGCGGCAGTGTCTTTTGATCTGTCTTCAAGGCAGCAGGCAGTGAACGGGGGTGGGAACAGGGAATGACATTGCTATAATCGCCACTACAGACCGTTTTGCGATTCACATCGCTGTGATGGTTCTATCAAACCGCCGGCCTAACGTTACGCGTACGCGTGAAATAATTGGCCGACGGAATGCCAGATGGAGCGTTCCCTGTCCGTGCAGTTAAACGACGTTGCCTCTCGGTCGGCGTAAACGTATTCAGCGACAAGAAAAGGGCCGAAAAATAATAGAAACGTTGTCCACAGCGCCGAAGTGCCCCAAAACCACGGCAAGAGAATTTGCCGAGAACAAGCTGAAGCTAGAACAATCGAAAGGCGCTGGGAAAACAGCCAGCCCGAAAATCACACGAGCAACGATCTCTTCACCCGCGCTTGCGGTCTTTCATCCGACTCTGGATCAGATAACCTCGGCATCGGCGGTAACTGATTTCGACGCTTTACCGGTATCACTGCTCCGGCGCGTCGGTGCCACTTCACCTCGTCGCAGCCACCACAGAAGGACAAAAAGCGGAATGAGAGAAGCGGCGAAAAAGAACGGACCGCCGCGTCTATGAATCACGCTGTTGATCATTTGAGGCCCCATATGCACGCACAGCAGTGATATTGTCAAAATCCGCACGCCGTTTCGCAGAAGGCCTAATGGAATCACGGCCGCCACCAGCAGAGCTCGTCGCCACGTCGTGCGCAAAAACATGTTCGCCGCCAATAAGCTGGTGATCACTAAGACCAGAGTCGACCTGATGCCACTGCACTCCTTGGCTACCATGATTGTTATTCCGGGAAGCTGGAAGAACGTTCCGGTACGCAGCGCCGGAGTCCCGCTGATAAGAAACAACCAGTTCGCTACCTCCGCCGATGCTTCCTTCGATGCGTTTTCCAGAAAATCAACCGCGGCCTCAGGCAACGGGATCATAAAGGCGAGGAAAAAAAGTGGGAACATCGCGGAGCACGCCCATTTGCTCCCTAGAAATAGGAATACTCCCGCGATCACGAAACAGACAAATGAGAGGGCAATCAGCGTCATGTGATCGTTCTGGCCGAGTTCGACAAGATTCTGATTGGCTACCAGCGCGCCGGCGCCCGCTGCGGCCAACAGCAAAGCAAATCCCCAGGAGCTACTCAATTCACGGGAGAGAGACTTCCATCGGATATAGATAAGGTAAGCGGCAACGAACGGAATGAGCAGAACGTAGGAATGGACCTCACTGCGGGCCGTATAAGTTACGAACTCGCGCAATGGCAGAGCGAACGCGCCACACAAGATGGCAAGATAGATACACCAGCCCATGAAACGCTTATTCGCTGATACCAGTGCCTTAGGCTCGCCGATCACGTTCTCTTCGGTCGGACTATCAATATTTGGTAGGTTCAACGTTCTCCTTCGCAGACCAAGTCGGCCTTAGTGTCGCATAGCCTCGCAGGTGACAAGTATCTGAAGCGGCGCGCCCTGCCAGCCTTCGTCTCACGCTTTCCAGACCCTGGCCTTCGACTGCGGAATCGGAGCCATCGCATTACGGGTATCGACGATGCAATCCGTCCAATCCGCCAGCTCACAATAGTTCACCGAACTATGGTTCGTCGCTATTAGGACTAAGTCGAAACTCCGAACGTTCGCCCGGTTCCACTTAATCGACTTCTTTCCCGCCCAGCGCGGATGTTCACGCGTAGGTTTAATTACCGGCACATATGGATCGTAATATTCGACTTCCGCGCCGCGGTCCGCCAGCGAACTCATCAGTAAGTAACTGGGGGACTCACGTTCATCATCCACGTTCGGCTTGTAGGCAATGCCCAGAATTAGAATGCGACTGCCCCTGACCGCTTTGCTGCGAGCGTTTAAGGCGTCGGCAACGCGGCGAACCACATACTCGGGCATCCAGGTGTTAATTTCGCCCGCCAGCTCGATGAATCGCGTATTGTGTCCATACTCGCGTGCTTTCCAGGTTAAATAGAAGGGATCAATCGGGATACAATGCCCGCCGAGCCCAGGCCCGGGATAAAATGGCATAAAGCCGAACGGCTTGGTTTTGGCCGCCTCAATTACTTCCCAGATATCGATTCCCATCGCGCCGTAAACCATCTTTAGCTCGTTAACCAAAGCGATGTTGACGCTGCGGAAAATATTTTCCAGTAGCTTGGCTGCTTCTGCCACGCGACAGGATGAGACCGGCACCAGCCGCTTGATCGCGATCGAATACAAGGCCATTGCCTTTTTCAGACATGCCGGAGTAAAACCGCCAACTATCTTGGGAATGGTCGCTACGACACTCTGTGGGTTGCCGGGATCTTCCCGCTCTGGTGAAAATGCGAGATGAAAATCCACTCCTGCTTTCAGTTTTGAGTTCTGTTCAATGACGCCGCGCAAATCCTCATCAGTCGTTCCCGGATAAGTGGTCGATTCCAGCACTACTAATGCACCTTTCTGCAAATGCGGTGCGATCTTGCGGCCGGTTTCAACGATAAACGAGATATCTGGCTCGCGGTTTTTGCTCAGCGGTGTCGGCACACAAATAATGACCGCATCGGCCTTTTGGATCCGACTAAAGTCCGTTGACGCGGTTAGCCGCTTTGCCTTTAAGACCTCGCTGATTGTCTTGCCTGCAATGTGTTTAATATAACTGCGACCACGGTTGACCTGATCGACCTTGCCTTGATCAATGTCCAACCCAGTCACTGTCGCACCGGAACGAGCGAACTGGATCGCTAATGGCAATCCGACATAACCGAGGCCGACAACACAAATCGTCATTTATTTAGCGGTACCCGCGACAGAAAAAGCTCGGCCGGGTAAAGAATCGATGTTCAGCCCACCCGCGGAAGCCAAACCCGTGCCAGGATTGGTCCCAGCAAAGCAAGACTTAGGAGAAGCAGAGTGCTGCCCTGATCCGGAACGACGTCGCTCGGAACACCAGGACCGACGCCGAATGGACCGTTGCCATTAGACTTAAACAGAAACTTTTCGCCCGTGATGGAGATAGATGAAGCCGCCGGAAGTCTAAGGTCGAGATGGATTCCAAAGAAATCGAGGGGGCGTTGTAAATTTCCAGACAAAAAGAGGCCGGCGCCGAGAGAGCCATTACTCCCGGCCGCGCTTCCTAACCCCTGGGGCTGATCCAGCGGATTACCCTGCTGGTCCACGAAAAACCCGGTTCCGTGTAGGAAATTGACCATTCCGGGGCTATTTGTTTGCAATTTGAACAGGGCCATAAATGGATTACTCGTGACACTAAATAGCCGGACAAACTCCCCGTGTGAAAACCGGAAATCGAGCGAGAGAGTTTGACCCTGCAAACCCATCCCGTTTAGTGCGTCAAAAGAGTTGGCAACGTTGGAAGTAACGTGAGGGTGAGTTCCAAGGTCAAGATCGATGGTGGTCGCTCGGGCAGATCCAATCGCTCCCAGACTCAGCGCCGCCATAACTCCGGCAAAAAGGGCCGATGCGTTTACTACACCCCTTAAACTTATTGCCCTATAACGCATCGATAGAACTTAAACTTCGCATATAGTAATGAGGAATCTGCGCACCACAACATTAATTTTTTATTATTTCGATACTACTACTACGACCGGATGTCTGTAACTGCACTGATGCAAGACTCTCCGGAGGTCGCCAAGAACACAATCAATCGCCTCATCAATCAATTTGCGACGGTCGGAAGAAAAACTTGGCGTAGAGGTAAGCGACGCCTTCAGTGACAACGTCTTCAACACCTTCGCTGTAGCGCCACCAATGGCTTGCGTCGAAATCAGGACTGGGAACAGCAATCACACCGACGGCAACATTTGGTCCAAGAGCCCTCTTAAAGAGGAGGCGAGTACGTCGAGCGTGAGTTCCTTCAGTTACGATGTTGATGCTCTGCACCTGCAAATTGTGTTGGTGAAGCCAGTCCCTCAATGCAATTGCGGAGCTATAGGTTCGATCGCGGCCAATGACATGCGATGGAACCATGTGAACAACATCATCAGGAATGCCAAACTTCTTCGTCAAAACCTCCGCGCCTACACTCGCAGAAGTCTGATAGTCGTTAACATAGCCGCCGCTGCCGTTCTCAGGCCCCCCAGTCGTAAAGATGCGTTTATACCTACCCGATTTGAACTCTTCTACCGCCTTTTGCATGGCGTACCGCTGTATCCATCCCTCGACCACGAGAGTGTCTGCATTGGTGCGGTCCGTCGCAGCTAGAAATGGATGAATATTTAGGACTACACAGCAGGCGGTCAACGCGACCACCAAAGCCAACAGTAACCAGCCACGCCAGGAGAGGCTCCAGCTTTCTTTCCGTCTTAAAATTCCCCAGAGTTTTCGCGACGAGCAACTGCCATAGGGAACCGGAGCCCCTGCAGTTATTGTTGGCATTGATTTAATCTGCACAACTCCGCGATTGTTGAATTAATTGAGGCATTAGCTTGAACATTACTTATAATCCGCCGCCGCGCTGGCATTCACCTCCCCCGGAGCAGCAGCAGCCCACGATCAAACCGACCACTTCAGGCGTGCCGTGAAAGAGCACCTGCGCGCTTTTGGTCGCGCGACGCTTCCTCACGCGCCTGTCTTATTCTTATCAGGACAAACTGCGGCAGGAGCGCTTTGATTACCTGCTTTGCATGGCCTTTCAACCGCACCCCGAATCGCCAGCAGAAGAAAAACACGTCCGCCCCAAAGCAATAGAAGGGACCAGCCACAGTATAGACCTTGCTCTCCTTCCGAATTACTTCGTCAGCGTTAGGCATCCCATCTGTTAGCGAGTATCCCCACTTCGCAAATCGCGGCTCATACTTCTTCGCAATATACCGATAATAGCTCTTGAAAAGCGAATTTCTCAGCAACTCTGACCACCGATCAAAATACTTTTGATTGTGAGCGACACTTACCTCTTCCATCGAATGTTCCGGAACACGTACGCCGGCCGGATTACGCCACTCGTTTACGTAATAGAACTCATCTTCTTTGGGAGGCTCCGGCACGCGTGTACCGATAAAGGCAGCAATTTCCGCATGATAGCGAGCAGAATCGGCTATGTAATCCTCGTAGCTTAATTCATAGAGGCGCTTCAAATACTTCTTGTCTTGCTCAAAAAGTTCATGGCAATGCAGCCAATGTTCGAACATGCTGTGCATCGACGTTATATTCATTTTCCACCGCTGACTGGAAATGCTCACTGGAACGGGGTGGCGTTTGACGACGATAAAATAGGAATTGGGAAATGCCGCCTGCAAAAAGCGCGTCATAAGAAGGTTTCCCGGAGTTTTCTCCACGCAAATCGTCTTGCTCTTATCCCAGTAGGCATGCCAGCTCGCGTGCAATCTGGCAACGTTCTCCGGTGTCAACAACTCTGAGTCCTCCGTCCGATGCGCGCGTGGATTAAAGCCAAATCTGCCAGCACCGCCAAGATCGGCGGCGACAGGGTAAATATCCTGGAGAAATTGTCCTTCATCCTGGAGCGCGCCGGTATTCTTGAAGCCGGTGCAGTTCTCCAGTCTCGCAATATTGCGACCGAGCATGCTGGTGCCACTCCGCGCCAGACCACACACGAAGACATATTTGTAGTCTGGGTTCGTCGACATCCCTGCTAGCCGATTTGTGGTAAGCATTTGTTTTAACTGCCGCCTGATTCCAATCGATGATGAAAATCAGCCACTAGTCCATGCCTTGGGAATCATGTCTCTAGGCATAAGTGGCATGAATCTATCCCGAAGCTCACAGAACAGCCTCCTTGGAAGAGCACGAGCGGAGAGGGAGAATTGGGGGTGCTCTACCTCGCGATAATTCACTTTCCCCAGACTAACTGAAACCAATTCCAGATGGTCGCCCGGCATAACCGGTTGCGGAACGTTACTCACCTTCTGGCCATCCCGCAACTGAGAGCCTTCTCTGACTAGGAATGCAAAGTCCGAGTAGTCATCGCCATTATTTTCCGTGGAATGGAGCGCCACGTGCGTAATTCCGGGAGGAACAATCAACTCTATTCGGCAGGAATAGGGTTCAATCCATAACGTTGTGTCCTCCCGAAAGGTGCGAAAATTGGAGCGAAGAATTTTTTCGGGACTCTGCCACCGAACATCGCCGAGTGAATTAACAACCTCAGCGGTGTGGCTCAACAGCTCGAGCCCATCGACCGCGGTGTGATGATGCCCGACTGGAATAATTGGCTTGTTTAAGAAAGCGGAAATAGCGATCGCGTTCTCGCAAGAAGAGTCCAACTTGAATCGAGGAATTACGGGAGCGCTTCCCGTTGCGATCTCTGCCAGCGTGAGCCCAAAACAACCATGGTGCAGCCGAGGGTTTCCCTTGCGAAGAAGATTTGTTGCGGCGCAAACACCCTCGAAGCCCGCCGCTAAAAGGGCAGCAAGGCACCCGTCCGTGCAGTCACCGTGGGGTGGCGCCATCACCCGGGACACGTGTAACCCTGTGGCTTTTTCAAGACGATCGATCCGGCGCAAACTTTGCGCCGCGAGGCGAAGATAACCCTTTTCGGTTCGGCTGCGGGAGAGTTCATGTTTAATATGGTCATTGCCATGAGCCAGGAGCGAGAACTGGTCGGGATGCTGCCGAAATAATCTTACCGCGGCAGGATGCGATACCCATGCGTCAAGCGGCACAGTGGCAAAGGCCACGTGGAAGCCCCGGGATTTTGCTTCATCGAGCAATTTCTCGTAGCGCAAAAACCCATATGAAGGCCAATGTAGATTGGGATCATCAAGCATTAGGCACGCCCTTAAGGGCGGGTTGTTCCAGCCCATGCCCGCCGTAACTTCTCGCAAGAAATGCAACAGCGGCAACACCTGGAAGAACCGACTCCGGTGGAAGTAATCGAATAAAATGTCATCGGTGGCCAATTTCGGGAGAGAAACAGAAACGACATCTAGCGATGAGCCTGGTCGCGGTCTGGCCACCCACACCGGATTGCCTCCGCAACGGGCAAGAATTTCATCGCCTGGCTCAGCTCTTAGGCCAGAATACCCGGGTATCGGTTGATGCACGAGTGCTCGGCCGCGAAGCCGCTTGTCCAGGCGTTCCGACTGCGCAAACTCTATGCTGCTGCCACCCAAACCCGTGCCCGCGTGAGAAGCTGCGCCCGTCAGATGGAAACATCGGCTGCCCGGCGGCAGTTTCCTGATCACCTCATCGTCTCCGGAAAGACTAATAATCGCATCCCCATCCCCGCACTCCGCGACGTCGGCACAACTGACGAAGCGCACGGGTGTAAGGTTAATCATCCCTTCACGGAGACGCGCGTCCAATGCGTCAACCGAAGGATGAACACGAATCGTTTTCTGAATCATGTCATTCGCTCAACATCTTCGGCTTCGCCACGCGAGAGCGCCTTACGAAAAAGTCGTTTAGCAACGGTTACCACGATGAAAAAGGGCAAGACTCCAGCCCCTATGCCGCTTTCGGGCCGAGCCGCACCGCTCTCTCCCGCGCTTGTCTAATTCTCATGAGCACAAATTGCGGCAAGAGCGCTTTGATTCGCTGCTTTGTATGCCACCTCAGCTTGAGCCCAAAGCGCCAGCAGAAGAAGAAGGCGTCCGCGCCCAGACAATATAAGGGCCCAACCACAGCGTAGGTTTTGCTTCCGCCACGAAGCGCTTCCTCACTTTTTCCCATCCCTTTGGTCAAAGAGTAGCCGTAGGGAGTAAAGCGCGGCTCGTATTTCCTCGCGATATAGCGATAGTACCCCTTGAACGAAGAGTCGGTCAGCAGCTTTGTCCAACGGTCAAAGTACTTCTGGTTGTGAGCTCCCGTAACATTTTCCATGGCTTCTTCGGGAACACGCAAGCCCCCTGGATTACGCCACTGGGTCACGTAATAAAACTTCTCTTCCTTTGGCGGCTCCGGCACGCGCGTCCCGATAAACGCAGCAATTTCCGCATGATAGCGGGCAGAATCGGCGATGTAATCCTCGTAGCTTAATTCATAGAGGCGCTTCAAATGCTTCTTGTCTTGCTCAAAAAGCTCGTGGCAATGCAGCCAATGCTTAAAAAGGCTGTGCAACGAGGTTATATTGATCTTCCACCTCTGGCTGGCGATGCTCACCGGGACAGGGTGGCGTTTAACGACGATAAAATAGGAATTGGGAAATGCCGCCTGCAAAAAGCGCGTCATAAGAAGATTTCCCGGAGTTTTCTCCACGCAAATCGTCTTGCTCTTGTCCCAGTAGGAATGCCAGCTCGCGCGTAATCTGGCGATGTTCTCCGGCGTCAACAATTCTGAAGTCTCTGTCCGGTGGGTACTTGGTTCGAATCCGAATCTCCCGGCACCGCCAAATTCGGTATCGATGGTGTAGACATCCTGCAAGAGTTGTCCCTCATCCATGTCTGCGCCGGTGTTCTTAAAGCCTGTGCAGTTCTCCAATCTCGCAATGTTGCGACCGAGCATGCTGGTTCCGCTTCGGTGTAGACCGCACACAAACACATATTTATAGTCACTTCTATCGTCGTTCTGCATTGTTGTAGTTCTTGTTTTACGGCTTTCTCTTCAATTCCCGCAGTGTCTCGAGAAGGTGAAGTGCCACTTTTCGTTGAGGAGTAAAATTGTAAATGACAGCAGCAGCAGCAATAAGACCAACTGGTCCGCAGATGATCAGTTGAGCAAGTGGAGCCAGACTGCCAACCAGCGTGCGTGTCACCCACGTCACAACAAAGACGACAATCCAAAGAGGCAAGTGCCGGATGAAACGCATCCACAAGTCCGTTGTCTTAACGGGACCACGTCGTCCAACCGCGAAGTAAAGGAGGGGCAGTCTAACCACGAGACTTGCCACAGAAAAAGCGATCGCCACACCCACTGGCCCGAATGGCAAGCCGACAAGAAATGAGGAAAATGTGACACAAGCGTTGATCGATTGTGCAACCAACAGATCCTTGCCACGACCCTGACTGGTAAATAACCACGTGGACGAATTAGCCAGCGGAACGCAAAACGCTGCAATCGTAAACCCGCCAACGATGATCGCTGCCTGTTCCCATTTTTGTCCTAGCATTACCAAGGTAAGAGGTTTGGCCAGGGCGAGGAACAACCCTGTGAACAAGAACCCTATTAGTGCGATGGCCTCGTAGACACGCAGAAATGTAGACCGGTATCTTTCTGGTTGCGATTGCAAGCGGGACAAAGCCGGCAGGAAAACAGCGTTGATCGGACTCAGGAATTGTTCCAGAGGCCGCATCAGCAAATCGCTTGCTCTGGAATACAGGCCTAGCGCGCCCGGACCAAAAACGCGTCCGATTAAAAGATTGTCACTCCCCCGAGCAACCGAGGTTATAAAATCGCTTGCCGTTCGATTGGCTCCAAAACGTACTAACGGCCCCACCCCACTGCGCCGACTCGGCAATTGCGGGCGCCACCGCGAAATTGACCACGTCAGCAGGAATCCAGCAGCCTCGATCGATAAGCTCGAGGCCACCAGCGACCAGTAACGGAATCCGAGCAGCGCCATAACGACTCCGACAATGACGCCGGTGGTGAGCGCACCAACCTCTATCACCGCCATGGCTTTGAACCGCATCTGCCGCTTGAGCAAGGCCTGGTGTTGAACGGTTGAGCCACTTATAAGGTAGGTTGTTGATAAGAGAAGCGTGATACCAATCAGCCGTGAATCTCGATAGAACCAGGCTAAGACCGGAGCCATGGCAGCTACTACCAAACTACTTACGACACTTACCGCGACATTTATCCAAAAGAGATTGGAAACTTGCGCATGCGTGATCCGATCCCGCTGCACGGTGGCAATCGAAAGACCGGCATCTTTAAAAACACGTAGGAAGCCGGTCACCGTCGTTACCATCGCTACCAAGCCAAAGTCTCGCGGCATGAGCAGCCGCGCCAGGATCATGGTGGAGACCAGACTAAGAACAAACTTGGCTCCCTGGGCCGAAACCGTAACCGCACCGCTTGAGATTGTATGCCCCTTGAGATTCCTTAGCAGATGGTCGGTTTTAAAGTGCTCCTGATGGCGCTCCTCCTCTGTCTCCGGTGAGGACTCTGCCGGCCTACCAGCTAGAATTCCGGTGTGTACAGAATTGGGATTTTCTACGTTCATCGCAATCGAATCGAAATGCTCAGGCGGCCGATTTGTCGTCAGACGGCCCCGTCCTGCCTTGCCACATCAAGCCCTCCAGACGAAATAGGGTCTTATCCCAGGACCGGATCAGAGAAGACTTAAATTCATTGTAGCAGTGTTTGGCCCACTTGGTCGCCTTCCAGCCAAACAGCTTTTGCATCCAGGCGTACTTCCAAGATAATCGCGGAGATTCCAGTTCACCTCCCATCGTTTTGGCAAGCTGCTGCAATTGTTTGACGATGTCCGGACGTTCGGGGTAAAACCTGAAGAGCGCCCTTCGGAGATAGTTCACACACATTGCCCGTGTCTTTTTGCTATCATCGAGCGAGCGGAGATGCGCGATGTGCAGCTGCATGGCGAGAAAATGCCCCTCTATTTTCTTGTTGGAGAGGCCGATATTACTCAGACCCGAGCCGGTGATGCGATAGAAGACTTTGGCGTCAGGCACAAAGCGGATGCGATCGCATTTCAGGATGACCCGGCAAAAGTACTCGCCGTCATCGGCTCCTCCTCCCAGGAGCCGTGTATCCCAAGGCCCCGCTGCTTCGCTCAATTCGCGACTAACAAGCCAGGTCGCCGGGTTCATATGGAGGTTTGTCCCCAGTCGCCGTTGCAACCATTCAAGCGGCGTCAGATCACACCAGAGCGGCGTCGGCACAAATTGCGCTTTGTGCGGTCGAAAAATGAAGTAGCCCCACGCCGAAGAAAGAAGCGTTCGTTTGCTTCGACACTCCTCCGCCGCTTCCATTTGCTTTGTGATTTTATCCGGGGCCAGGAGATCATCGGCGTCGAGCCATTGAATGTAATCTCCCTGGCAAAGCTCAAAGGCTTTGTTTCTCGCCGCGCAAACGCCCTGATTTTCTTGAGAAACAATGGAGAGCTTCTCCGAGGCAAACTGTTGTGCAATTGAGAGGGTTTGGTCGCGAGATCCGTCATTGATAATGACGATCTCTACCCTGGGCCAAGTCTGGTTAAGTGCCGACTTAATCGTGTCGGCGATCCAAGGCTCAGCATTGTATGCTGGTATTAAGATGGACACCAAAGGCTTCATTGGGATGCTGATGACTTGGTATCGACAGGTTCGGGCAGACTCGTTTCCAAGAGATCTAATTCCACTAGTTCACAAAACAAATGTCCGATCGCAATGTGGCACTCCTGAATTCGGGCAGTGTTTACCGCAGAAACAGTAATGGCTGTATCGACACACTTTGCGAGCATCCCGCCGTCTTTGCCGACGAGACCGATGGTTTTGAGTCCCCGCTTGCTCGCTGCCTGAATGGCGGCAATGACATTGGGAGAGTTACCACTGGTGCTGATACCAATGGCCACATCATTCGACCGAGCCAAGCCCTCAATTTGCCGCGTAAAAATCTGTTCGAATCCGTAGTCATTGCCTACCGCGGTGAGAATCGACGAATCTGTTGTGAGCGCTAATGCGGGCAAGGCGCGACGTTCTCCAATGAATCGGCCAACGAACTCGGCAGCCAGATGCTGCGCGTCCGCTGCGCTACCGCCGTTTCCAAAGAGCAAAAGCTTGCCGCCTGACTGCAAGCAGCCGGTAATTATGGAAGCAGCTTCCACGATTGCGTGGGCATTATCACGGGCAACCTTCATCCGCAATTCCGCCCCTTCCTGGAGAGAAGTTGTGACCTTGGCTAATGCAACTTTGGCATCCATGATTTGAAATCGACTTGCTAAGCCAGACGTGGCGACGACATTGTTTTGTCACCTTCCAGAAGGCTCGAATAGATTCTAGTCGTTATCGTGGCGACTCTAGTCCAGGAGTATCGCTCATTTGCATACCTTTTAATCTGCGACCGCCGGCTCTCGAGCAGCCGAAACAATTCGCTGGCGAAATATTGCTCAATTGTGCGCGCAAGAGCGAACGAATCCTGCGCCTTGAAGATTAAACCTGTTTCGCCCTCGATGATCTCTTCTCTCAAGGAGCCGACATCGGCCGCAATCGCGGGCAATCCAAAACTGTACCCTAAAAATAGCACGCCGCTCTGAAAAATGTGGGTGTATGGCAAGACCAGAACATCTGCCGCCTTGAAATACAGTTCCGTTTCCTCATCTGGAATATACTCTATCCGCTCGATGACACGGGCAGCGCAACCACGCTGCGCGATAGCTCGGTGGATCCGACTCCAATAGTTCTCGTCACCTTTCGGCTTGCCGACAATAATTAATCGGTAGCTTGAGTCCCTCTGCAAAAGCTCGCCGAACGCATCAACAAGGTACTCAAGCCCTTTGTAAGGAGCTATATTTCCAAAAAATAGTATCGCCTTATCGTCGCTGATCAGGCCCAGGCGACATCTTGCCTCTCCTGTCGAGAGATTCGTGTTTGGGGCTGTGTTGTTAATTCCAAACGGAATGACGCTCACCTTGCCTGGCGGAATGCCAAACCCGGAAGACAGCTCGTCTTTCATTTTTTCTGTATGAACAAAAATGTGATCGCTCAAGGTGTACTCACATTTGAGTGAAAATCGGTTCAACCACGAATCGTTTGAATCCCGCTTTCCAGCATTCACGTTATGAGCGGTTAAGGCAATCCGTTTGCCGAGCAGTTTGTAATACGTCAGCAGCAATGTTCGATCAAAGAAGACGAATTTGTTAGTCCACAAAATATGAAAAATTTTTGGCCTTGCGGTCGCCGCATAACAAACAAGCCTGATATAATAGTTCAGGATTCGCCGCGCCTTCGCCAAGGGACTTACATTCGGAAACTGATCACCTCGTAGATTAAGAAAATTGATGCGGGCATTGTTGAGTAATTCCGGTACGTGCAGATCGTCGCTTCCAATGAAATCAAGCAATATTCCCTCGGATGTAAGCGCGGCTGCCATCCCGAGCGCATAAGGCTTATCTCCGCCGCCAGTCAGTAGTGCGATTTCGACGGTCGCACGAGGCTCATTCACCGCGCAATGTTCTTCCTTAAGACCCAGCTCGCGTGGCCCCTGAGACCGGCGATCTGTAGAAGAGAATTTTGCTAAAGATCCATTCCGATTGCCAGTCATTTTGCAATGCTATGATTTGGAACGATGCCAGAACCCTGAAGTTGGCTCATGATCCCGCGCAGGACCTCTTCAACTGTTATGGCCGTGGTGGCGCGCCGATCAAAACCGCGCTTATAAAAAAACTCTTCGAGACTCGGTGAGATTATTTTCTTTTGGATACCATAGCCGTAAATCTCCCACGGACTGGTGCAGTTAAACAGGGTAACACATGGCGTCTCAGTCCCGAGCGCGAAATGCATGGGGAGGCTGTCCCCGCCGACCAAACAGCGATGGTTTCTAACATCAGCGAGGTGTTCGAGAAGCGAAGACCTTGCCGGCAGGACGTTAACCTTCAGGCCCCTCGCTTCAAGGTCATGCTTCAACTCCGCATAATAAGCCCATTTTTTCATCGGCCAGACTGGACCGGAGTCGGCCGCAATAGCGACGTCTCCCAACAAGCCAGTCTCGATTGGTTCAGGCAGTACATACTTTTCGCTGTTAAAGCAAAACTCCAAACCCTCAAATATCATCTCTTGATATGTGCGGCGATTTCGAAACTTGAGTTTGTCTGCGTCCTCTCTCCCGTACACACTGATGAGACTAAGATCGAACCAGGAAGCGGAATTTTTGGTGTATCGCAATAAGTTTGCAGAATCGATGTAAGCACCAAAGGTCTCATTGCAGCGGACTCTCTTCAGAAAGAGCGCGACCTCAATGGTGTCTTCCAAATTGATTGCGAGGTCATAGCGCGTGCCCAATGCTTGGTTCCGTTCCTCCCACGAAAGGCAGCGTAAGTTCTCATGCACACCCTCGAGGAGGATGACATTCTTTGCCGCGGTGACCCAGGTCACGTTCCCCCCTAACCGCTGGAGCAACGGTGTGGTGCGCACTACATCACCCGTCGCACCGAGTTTGATCACCAATACATTCATTAGCGTGCTCAATCGCTACAACCGAGAGTTCGGCCTACGAAATCAGTCCCGACCAATTGTAAGAGAGATCGCCGACCGTTATTATAGCGGGGTTTCTCAAGGCGTCTTTTCCATAAGCAAGTGGTTTGCCATCGAGCGAATAGACGCCGCCGCCCGCTCCCTCCACGATGCACTGTGCTGCCGCAGTGTCCCATTCCATTGTCGGTAGATCTCGGAGGTAAAGATCGGCTTTGCCCTCGGCTACCAGGCAGAACTTGAGAGAACTTCCCATGCTTTGAAGTTGAGGGTCCGGCAGGCGAGACAAAAGCTCTTCAACCATCGGCCCGGCATGATCCTTACTGGCTACTACGGACATACGGGAGAATTTACCCGGCCGGGTATGAATGCCCTTGGCCGGTTCAGACCCTATCGCCTGCCAGGATCCGCCCTCCCTGACTCCATAATAGGTGAGATCAAGGGCCGGCGCATGCACAATCCCGAGAACCGGGTGCCCTTTGTCAATCAAAGCGACATTCACGGTGAACTCGTTTGTTCCTTTGATAAATTCCTTGGTCCCATCGAGTGGATCCACTAGCCAGAACCGGTCCACGTCCGCCACCGGCCGCCTCTCCGCTTCGACTGACTCTTCCGAGATCACAATCGTATCGGGAAAGATCGCGCGCAGGGATTCTGTCAGAAAATCATGCGAAGCCCTGTCCGCCAGAGTCAAAGGCGACGCATCCTCCTTTCGGGTTACCGCCACACCGTTACGATAGAAATGCAAAATCTCCTCCCCAGCTTTCTTTGCCAGGTCACAAATCTGTCCGGCGAGATTCAACAGTTCTTTTGCTGCCTTCGGTGTGGTCATTTCGATTCCTTCGAACAAGGCCGAATTCAATCACGCAGCGGGGGAACTGCAGGAGAGATATGACCTTCGCAACGTCCGCCAGCGCAAAGCTAGTCTGATATCAAGAACTGCGTGGTAAGCTTCGTAAGCCAGCCTCTCCGGAACCGAAAGCACGATACGATTCAGTTCCCCCAGAATTCGCCAACTCAGCCGTGTCTTTCCTCGAATTGCGCGTATCTCATCCACCCAGCTCGAAACCCGACCCTCCAGAAGCTCATTTAGGCGTTCAGTCGGCTCCGCCAGCCGGTCGGCAATGTACCATTGCACTACCTCCGGGATCTCACGTTCGTGCCTAACCAGAGTGTGGGTCGCGTAAACTTTTTTCTTTATCAATTTTTCGGGGAGAGCCCACGGCGTCGCAGCCCCGATATGCCGTAGGACGCCGTTGACATACGTCTCCGGGTCGTCATGAATCCGATCAAAGAAATCGATATACAGCGCCTCGTGCCCAAAAGCCCTTGACCAGATTTTTATCGTGCGCATGTAATTAGAGGATAGTTTGTTGCGAACCTTTTCGATTTTGCGCAGAAACTCCGCGGGGCTGATTTGGCGCACATCCTTATGCTCCCAAAATCCACTTTGGTAAAGCGCTTGCGACCACACACGCTCAATAGGATGGCGCAAAGTCAGAATAATGCGAAGGCCCGGCAGCAGATCCGCGATTCGATTAACCTGCCATCTTTTGAGACGGGCGTAAGACGGCGAAATCTCTCCGCGGACCGGCCTCGGCTCGGCTCCGTCCTTCGGTGCAAAGTGTGCTTCATACCAGTCCAGGTCGTGCTTCAGCATCTGAGGCATAAAGAAGAAATCCAGCTCCTTACTTTCACTCAGTTGGATATCGGGATGACACTTCAGAGCTTCGTAAAGCCAGGTTGACCCACACCGCATCGAACCGATTCCCAAAAAGGTTGGCAGGCACCTCTGGTTAGGACCGCGTTGCCCCAACAAGTCGCTTTCTTGTATTGAATGTTTCAAGGCTGCTTCCATGGATGTAGTACACGTGGCGTCATCTATAGAAAACCGCATGTCCGAATATAATTTCGACGCCGACAGCCTCCTGATCATAAATCGTTCTGTTCAGCGCAAATAGCGATTCCATTGGCTTATTAGCGCAGCAAACTAACGACTTGCAGTAATGGACAAAGGCGAGTCAACGGCACGAGGCAGTTCTCGAAACAGCAGCCTCTCGATCGCTGTGAGGGTGAGCACAGTGTTGATCTCAAGCATGTAATTTCTGCGTCCCTTGATGTGTGCGTTGGCCATTTGAGCGAGAAAAACGGGATTCCAAAATTGCGCTTCGCGGACTATACGATCAGAAAGTGCCTCTCTTAGGTAAGATGCTAGCTCCCGGCGAAACCAGCTCCGGTAATGAAGATACTTGTGATGTCCAAAGATTCTCACTCGCGAATCAACTCGGTCGAGAAAGGGGTCGAACGGAGAAAGCCAGTGCGGCATTCCTTCGTTGTAGAGATAATCGAGCTTGAAGCTCCCTTCAAAAAACAAACGCTGTAATCTCGCGGCAAGTCCCGCATCCTTACTTTCAATCCGCCGATCAGTGGGTATATTGAGTAGGCTCCTCTTATTATTTCCGACGACGCGCAGCGCCGTTTGAGCAGAGGTGCGAAGACTTGCGGGCGCTTGGTATGCGAGGGCCACTATTTCGTTGTCAAGGTATGGTGTTCGGAGAACGACTTGAGATCGTGAAGCCGCAAGGCTGCCAAATAGATTCCATGGCACGTTTCTGAAAGCCGCAGCCGTAACTGGATGTACTTGATCGGTGAGCTGGCGTGGTGCAGCGTTGACGGCCTGCTCAAAATCAGGATGAAACAATGAAGGCGATAATCCGATCGGCCTAAAGGTAGAGGCGCCTCTCAGAATTTCACTTCCAAAAAGTCCCGTGATGCGCACGGGAGCCAATTGTCGGGCCAAATTATTGGAGTAAACCTCGTGGGCACCTGTAATCCCGAAGTAACCATCCGTGATATAGACGCTACGATCAGCATGATGGGCAAAATCTGAAAAGAAATCCCGGTCGAGGCGGAGAAGACGATGCGGAAGACCGCACGCTCCGGCTACTTTAGCCGCAATGCTGTCGTCCATCGTTTCTCTGGTGCGCCCTGTAAAGGTATAGGATAGTGGCCTCTCGGCCTGCTCAGGGAGACATGCCATGATCATGCGTGTATCCAGACCACCGGTTAAGGAAATGCCGATTTTTGAACCCGATTCAAAATAGCGAGGCAAAATTCGCTTGAATGTCTCCTCGAACCGCGACTCGAAAGATTCAATCGAAAGAACTGGCAGGCTTTCCCAAGTTCCGACATCGAAGTGTCGCCGCCTATCGCAAGTCCCTTCTTCGAAGGTATACAACCAACCGCCCGGGAGTAGCTGAATGTCACGAAACAATGTTCGCCAGTTGAAGGTGCACCCGAAAGCGCAGAACTGCGCCACACCGGACGGATCAAACTCTCTCAGTTCCGGAAGGATCCGGAGTAACGCTTTGGCCTCGCTGGCAAAATAAAACGCATCCGAGTCTTCATA
>Ga0193750_1000070_pt1 | contig 36099 bp, 35 predicted proteins | sample L1c1metaG_FD_160569 | JGI IMG/M metagenome (GOLD analysis project Ga0193750, IMG submission 160569) | Soil microbial communities from a riparian zone of the East river system, Colorado, United States - L1c1 | ecosystem: Environmental > Terrestrial > Soil > Riparian zone | place: USA: East River... | reverse complement strand
GCACCACGACCCAGTCAGTCACCATCACTCAACCGGCTTCAGCTTTGGGTTCGTCCATCAGTTCGCAAACCAATGTTGGCTGCTTCGGCTCCTCAACTGGAAGTGTCACGGTCGCCGGCTCGGGCGGGACAAGTCCTTACACTTACTCGATCGATGGCACTAACTTTGGCAACAGCGGCACCTTCAGCAACCTGGCCGCAGGTCCATACTCCGTCACGGTTAAGGATGCCAATGGCTGCACCACGACCCAGTCAGTTACCATCACTCAACCGGCTTCAGCTTTGGGTTCCTCGATTAGTTCGCAAACCAATGTCGGATGCTTCGGCTCCTCAACTGGAAGTGTGACAGTTGCAGGTTCGGCTGGGACAGGTCCTTACACTTACTCGATCGACGGGACTAACTTCGGCAATAGTGGAACCTTCGGCAGCCTAGCCGCAGGCTCGTACACGATTACAGTCAAGGATGCCAATGGCTGCACTACGACCCAGCCGGTTACAATTGCACAACCGGCCTCAGGCCTCACGGCTTCAGCATTGGCGACCAATCCCTCGTGCAGTACCGGCACGGGTTCAATCACGGTAACGGCCTCGGGCGGCACCGGCGCACTGAGTTACTCCAAGGATGGAACGAACTTTCAGGCTTCGAATGTTTTCAGCGGTTTAGCTGGCGGATCGTACACGATCATGGTGAAGGACGCGAATGGTTGCACCACAACTACGGGCGCTACGGTAACGATTCCAACGCCGGTGACCACTTCATCGAGTAAGACTGCTGCATTATGCAACACTGACCTGGGCAGCATGACTGCGACCTTCTCGGGTGGGAGGCCAGGCTACGAATGCAGCCTGGATAACGGTTCATTTGCGCCATGCACGTCTCCGGCAACCTTTAACAGCCTGACCGCCGGCTCCCATACCGTTAATGTCAGAGACAGTCAGGGTTGTTTGGGACCCGCTCAGACACAGACGATCATCATTCCCACGGCCCTTAGCGTATCGATGGCGACGACGCTAGCGAGCTCCACCATTGCCGCTGATGGAACGATGACAGTGAGAGTCAATAGCGGGACACCCGGTTATTCAGTCACGCTTAACGGCCGCGCTCCCCATACTATCGCCACGTCAGGCGGGAGCACGACCTTCACCGGCCTTGCCAGTGGTGGATACAGCGTCAATATTACTGACGTTAACGGGTGTTCGCTCCGAATCGTAGAACAATTAGGCGTAGCGCCTGCAACCAACCAGGTCCGCCTTTGCACTATCTTAACCTCTATTGGCACAGGAGGTAAGACCACCTTTATGGTTACGCTGCCAAAGGGTCCTCTTACTAAGCCACTGCCGGTCTTGTATGTCGTGAGGGGCACCGCGATCTTCGGGGTGGATTACAGTTTGAGCGGTACCTTCGGACAGTTCATAATTCCGGCAGGCAAGACGTCGGCCACGGTCACTATCACGGCGTTAAAGAACAAAGCGCGCACAACAAACAGGACCGCGACGATGACAATAATTAACGGACCAGGTTACTTCGCGACATTGCCCTCCAATCAGGCCCCGGTTACCATCCGGAGATAATACGGTTCGGCCGCGGTCCGATGGCTAGAACTTGAAGTTCAAGCCGCCGCGCACGATGTGGCCGCCGTCGTCATCAAAGCCGAAACGAAAAGGGCCCTGCTGGACGATCGGCACCGTAACCGTGCCGTCCCCGACATTGAAGTAGAAATATTCGACGCGCAACGACCAGTGCTTTCTGAACAACCATTCCAAACCGCCGCCAACCGCGTAACCGGATTTGAAGTCATCGTTGGCGCCCTCGCCAAGCACGAATCCGCAAGAACAGACCTGATTGTCCTCCACGCGGCGCTCATAATCCGAACCGAACCAGCCGCCGGTCACATATAGCAACCAGTTATCGTGAGCCCAGCCGATTCGCCCGCGCACGGTTGCGTAGGTGCCGGGATTGATCTCCGCGAACGTCCCGGGAGGAGGTGAACCGGGCTGCATCGCGCGTCCGTGCACTCCGAGATAGCCGGCGTCGCCTTCTATTCCGAGCACGAGCCAACTCAACGGTTGCAGGTTAAAGCCGACCTGTCCGCCCGCGACTGGGCCGTCGGAATCGAATGAGAAAGTTCGTACCGGCGGACCGGCATTTAAAAAATCGAGGTCGCTCACTTTACTGTGCAAATCGAAGGCATATCCGCCGTTGATGCCGATGTAGAAACCCTGCCAGACCCGCGCAGGAGGCTCCGGCGTCACGGCCGTTTTTGATTCGTCGACGGGAAGTGGTTCGGGACCGGCCGACGCAAGAAACGTCAGCGCCAGGCTAATTAACAAGGCTGCTAGGATTTTCACCGCCCGCTCTATGCGCGAAAAGAGCTGCTTCGGTCAAGATTATTTGCTGCAAATTCCATCTTACACCCTGTGGGTCATGCACGGTCCGGCACATCCGACCGTCTAAAAATGGAATGAAACTCCGCCGCGGAAGCGGTAATCGGGCGCAGCTTGCAACGCCGCATTTTTGATCGAGCTCGGAAGATCGATATCCACTTCCCCGCCGCACCCGTAAAATGAACTGCACATTGCTCTCCGCAAAAATATTTTTGTATCGCAGCGAATAGCGCATCTACGGCGATGCCCGTACGTCAAACCACCGAAATCAGACGCGCCGATCTCGGTGGTTGAAAAACTTCAGGTGCCCCTAACGGCTAGAATTTATAATTCAAACCGCCGCGAACAATGTTGCCTTCGGCATTTGCTCTCCAGCTGTAGCGCAGCCCATTGAAGGTATTGACGCCGCTGAAGGTCTGATCATCGAGTTGGTAGCGCAAATATTCGAATCTGGCAGTCCAATGGCAGTTGAACATGTATTCAATGCCGCCGCCGCCCGTCCATCCCCAGTCGAATTCCGTTTTGTGCGCATCGATCAGGCCGAGTCCGCAGTTGCCAGTATCGCAATTATCAACCACGCGCGTCTCCCAATTCACTCCGATGCCGCCACCCGTGGCGTAAAACAACCAGTGACCAAACGCGAAACCGAGGCGGCCGCGAATCGTCGTGAAGAAGTCGCTATCGCTCTTGCCAACGGTATCGTTACGCTGAAGGAATCGATCCGGCTCTAGTCCGCTGCCTTCGATGTTCATGTAACCGCCCTCGCCTTCAATACCGAGGACGAGCCAGTTCCACTGGAAATTGTATCCGACTTGGCCGCCCGCGACTACGCCCGACTCGTCGTAGCCCCATGGCTTGTCGGAGAAGTTGTAATCGTCGAGGTCCTTGTCTTCGGCGTGACCGAATTGGCCGCCCACGTTCAGACCAATGTAAAAACCGCTCCAGTTGCATTCCGGCATAGGCGCGGGCGCCACCTGCTTCATTTCCTTTCCGCTTGGGAATGGCTCGGGACCGGCGACAACGGTCAGCGCCAGCCCGGCACAGGTCCAAAATAAAATGGTCAGGCGAATTAGCTGTTTCATGGCCGTTGTTTCGCAAACAATCGACTCCTGGTCAAGAGCGTCTTCCCTGTACAGCAAACCACCGAGATCAGACGAGCCGATCTCGGTGGTTGAAAAAGTCGGACTTGCCTGACGACTAGAACTTAAAGTTCAGACCGCCCCGAACGATGTTCCCGGTCGTTTCGAAGTTATTGCGAACAAAGAAGCCCGATCCAGTTGGGACGCCATCGAAGAGCTGGGGCTCCGTCCTGCTTTGGTTGCCAAGATCGTAATATAGATACTCGGCCTTCACGCTCCAATGATGGTTCAGGGCCCACTCAAATCCGCCGCCAACGGTCCAGCCTAGGTTTGTGTCGCTGAACTTGGTTGAATAGGTTGTTCCGTTATCGAAGTTGGTCTGAGCCGAATAATCCACATTGCCGTAAGCGAGACCGCCCGTTGCGTAAATCAGGAGCTTACACATTGGAGCAAAACCAATTCTGCCACGAGCTGTTCCGAACCATTGAATGCGTTCGTGCGCTTCAAGGAATACGGCAGGATCGCCGAGCGCGATTGCGCCGGTGATATCATCAAACGGCTGTCGCCGGTCGTGCCCTTCGATATCGGTCCCTTGAAAATCCGTCTCGACGCCGAGAACGAGCCATTTGTTCCATTGCCAGTTGTAACCGATTTGGCCACCGCCAATGAATCCATCCAGATCAGGCTTCAAGCTTTGGGGTGCAAGATCAATGAAGGTCACAGCATCGGGAAGCGGTTCGAACCTCGTGTCCGCATTTCCCCAGCTGTAGCCGGCGTTGCCACCGATGTAGAAACCGGTCCAAGTGTAATCGCACTCTGGCGGTGGAGCTGGCGCGACCACTTTACTTTCTTTCCCACTGTACATTTCTGTCCCGGCAAAGGCGGCTGTTCCCAGCGCGCTGCAAGCAGAAAGTACCCCTATTAAACGAATTAGCTGCTTCATGCGACTTCGTTCCAGCAAGATGAAAGCCACGCAAAGAAATTTCTGCCTGTTTCTGGTATCGGATCTTTTCCCAGATACTAGGGGCTAGTGCGTGAACGCGCCGTTACCCTCGTCGAAATAAGCCGTGGGGCCCACTCGCGAAACCTGAAGCTGCTGGTGCCATGTCCCTGCCGGGAATTTTTTCGATGCCTCCATTGTTTCCTTCGCAGCTTGCGCCGGCATGAGTTCGCCCGGCGACATTGCTTCGGCCAAAACGCGCCCATCCATTGAAGCGGCTGATTTCATTCCCAGAATCGCAAGAATTGTCGGCGCAAGATCGATATTCCCGCTCGGCAACTGATCCGTCTGACCGCGCCTCAAATCCGGTCCCGCCGCAATCAATACATTATGCATGTCGAATCTACTTAGGGTCGCGTGCGTCCCTTTTCCGGCGGCACGTTGCCAATCACCATCCATCATTCCGGCGACGTCGAATTGATTTTTATTTTCGTTCCACCGAAACGCCATTTCCACATCGGGAGCGTGTTCATTACCTACCGCGCCGTAGTCTCGCGAAGGCGGATCGATCCTGGCTTTGTCGAGCGTGAAGGTCCCCTCCATCGGCTCGCGGGTGAAGATCACCCCTGCGAAATCCGTTTGCTGCAAAAATTCGACGAGTCGACGCGCGACCGCCGCGTCATGACCAATCACATAAAACAGAACCGTGCCGCCATTACCGACAATCATAACTTGGCCACTCTTCGGTTCGCTCGTGAATTCTATCACCGCGTCAAAGCCGGCATCACGCAGAATCTTCCGAACATCAATCGCGCGCGTGATTGTGGAAAAACCATGATCGGAGACGACAAAGACGTCCGTTGTCGATCTTGTCGCCCCGCCCCGGGATCGATCCAGCGCGGCGAGAACGCGTGCGAGATTATCGTCGCTGGATTTCATCGCCGTGATCGCTGCCGGCGCGCCCGGCGCGGTCCTGTGCTCGGTGTCATCAGGTTCGCTTAGCCACAGCAACGAAAATTGGGGAACGCCCTTCTCCCAAAGAAAGTCAGTCAGCGCTTTCGTCGTCCACGCATCGCGATCGGCCGGTTGCGTCGCAGGTGGAAATGGACCGAGCGTTTTTACAATGGAGTCGGCGGTATCCGGCGGATGTGCTTCGCCGGCGAAGATATTTTGGCCGCCGCGAGAATCGCGATGTCGATCGAACAAGAGCCCAACCGTTTTCGCGGTCGCGATCGCGCTTTGGCCGCCATGATCGTGGACCAGCTCAGCGATCGTCGGAACTCGGATGTACTTCCGGCCGCTCAACTCATCGCCTTTGCGCACGACCGCGACATTTTCCACGTCAATCGATTTCCTGGAGTCGATCTGCGGGAGATAATCGTGGTTGGCCAGGACACTGCTGCGATTCGGATAAACACCGGTGTTGATCGCTGTGCCATTAACGATCGTGGCGCTCGGATAAACCGAATGATGATTTCGAAACGTGACACCGCTCTGCGCCAGCTTCCAAAGCGTCGGGGTGTTTTGTTCGCTCACAAAATCCGGACGCATCCCATCCCAAACCACGACCACCACATGACGATCTTGGGTGGACGACGCGGCGGCGGCGATTGAACCTAAACTCAATAAAGCCGCGAAGAGTGTTCGAAGAAGGAACCGCGCGCCACAATCTCGCATTCGCTATCATAATTAAATTCATTAAGCGCGCGATTGAACTTTCGTCTCACGATTGTGTCTCACCGGAGAATGAAAACCGCCGTTTTCGCTCTTGTGCTAATGCCGCTCATCTGCGGCGCGGATGCGCCCATTCTTCCAACCGCCGAAGGAACGACCTGGAACTACGAACTGTCACAGGAACGACCAAGCGAGAGCCTCGATTTAACCGAGCCAAATATAGAGGAGCATTTTGCCGTAAGCTATCGTCTGGGCGCCAAGGAGAAGATCGACAACAAAGATTTGCGACGACTTGAGATTTATCGCGGCGACATGCTCGACAGTATCGATCTTATTGCCGTGGAAGAACACGGGATCGTTTGCCCGGCGCGAACCGACTCTAAAGGCGCGATCGCGAAATTGATTCCGCCGCAAATGATGCTGAGGACTCCGTTAAAAAAAGGAACGCACTGGAACTTTGATGGCACGATCGGTGACACAAAAGTAAATCAACGCTACGAAGTCGCGGGTGAGGAAGACGTCAATGTTCCGGCGGGCAAGTTTCACGCCTGGCGCATCCACTGCGAGCAAACTTTGCCGGCGCCGGCAACGATCGACCGCTGGTTTGTTTCGGGAACCGGTTTCGTGAGGGTGGAGACACGTGTGAAAGGTCCGTCTGGCGGAGTGCTGCAAAAAAGTTCGCTGACCTTGAAGGAGCCGCCCAAAGTCGCGGCCGCGCCGCAGAGAAATCCAAAGCCCAGCCCTGAAAAACTTGCCGCTGGCGTATCAAGCGAACCCGCGGGAGAATTCAAAACCGATCTCAAAACGAATGCGCCCGCGATTTATACGCGCTGGCGCGGACACGGGCTGACGGATCGCGCGAAGATCCGCGCCGTCTTTATCGCCGAAAACGTCGCCGACGTCTCCGCCGATTACCAAATCGACGAAGCCAGTACGGTCGCGCCGAGTCCTGATTCAAACGGCACGTTCACGCTTGCGCAGCCGGAAGGAGGCTGGGCACTTGGAAATTACCGGGTGGAGTTTTTTGTGAACGACGCTCCGGCCCAGACAGTGAAGTTCAAGATCTCGAAATAAGTCTAGCTTCGGCAAATTCTTGAATCCAAATCGGCCGGTCGTGTCGTCTCATCAGCAAGAGTACTATTATGAATAAAACCACGATCGTTTTCTTCGCCGGCCTGGTCCTTTTGGCAGCCGGCTGTCGCTGGGGTGGCATTATCGGCAACGGCCACATCGTGACCGATACGCGTTCGGTCGGCGATTTTTCCGAAATCGAAGCGGATGGCGGCTTTCAAATCGAGTGGCGCAGCGGTCCGCCGTCGCTCAGCATCACCACAGATGAAAATCTTTTGCGCTACATCAGCGATGAAAACATCGATCATCGGCTTCGACTGCATTCGCGCGGAAATTTGTGGCCGACGCATCACATCAATGTCCTGATCTCGAGCCCGACCCGTTCAGGCGCGAAGCTCACCGGTGCGACGCGCCTGACCGCGAAACAACTTTCCGGACACAGTTTCGCGATCGAATCGACCGGCGCCGCAAAGGTCATGCTCGACGGCAATGTCGACGAACTCGTGACCGACATGACCGGCGCGAGCAGATTGGAAGCGGAATCGCTTCAAACCAAAACCGCCGAGATCTCTTCAACCGGCGCTTCGCACGCCGAGGTCGCTGTCAGCGAAACGTTAAAGGTTTCGATCACCGGCGCAGGCAAAGTCATTTATTCAGGCAATCCGCCGACAATTGAAAAACACATCAGCGGCGCGGGAGCCATTCGCCACAAGGAGTAAGTTATGTCGATCGTGCTTGTTCTTTGGGTTTTTATTTCGAACGCAACTTCACACTAACCTGCCATCGCTGCCGTATTGAGATTGTCGCGTGATGGCTCGCGCCGAACGTTATCGGCGCGCGATCAGCAAGTAAGCGATCATTGCGCCGCCAATCGGCAATCCAATCAACGTCCGTAGATCGTGTCGCACAAACGCGTTCAAGAGATCCCCAATGAGATTGACGATGAGAATGCCAAGCACGAGCGGGTGGCTCCACCATGCGCGCGTCGCTAATCCGATTGCAGCCGAGGCGCATGCCGAACCGACAACGAACATGAGCAAGATCGATAATTGGCCAATTTTTTGAAACTGAACCTGCGCCTCCGGATTAAGGCGCCAAATCGGCTCGAGCGCGCCGCCGGGAAAAAGCAGCGCGATAGTCGTGAGCAAACAAACTCCCGCGCCAATGCAAAGAAAGCGGACAGCAATTTGATTCCAAGAGGAACACGCGGTTGAAACATCATTGGCGAGCAAATCGATCCAGGCGCTCAACCGTTCCGACAATGTCTACTTCAGTAGTCCTCGGATTGACCGTGCACAGCCGCAGCGAGACGGCACCGCGCAACTCGGTCGATGTCAGCAAAGCGTAACCATCACGCATCATGGCATCAACAAGTTGAGTCTGAAGCTCGTTACTTTCGCCAAAACGAAAACAAACCGTCGCCATTTGCGCGGGAGAAAGAATTTCCCAGCCCTTGCGCGCACGCAGCTCGCGTTCGGCGACCTCGGCCAGCTCGAAGCCGCGCATGATTGCCTGACGAAATGCTGCCACACCAAAAGTTTGCAGCGACAACCAGACTTTGAGCGCGCGAAAACTTCGCGTCAGTTGAACCCCATAATCGCAGGGGTTGAATTCTTCGATGCTGCGATGGACGTCGCGCAAGTAGTCGGGCTTGATTTGAAACGTCGATTTCAACACCGCAGCGTCTCGAACCAAAACGCAGCCGCACTCGAATGATTGGAACAACCATTTGTGCGGATCGAGCGAAATGGAATCGGCGCGCTCGAGACCGCGCAAAAGCGCGCGTCCGCGATCGGACAAAATGGCGGCCGCTCCGAAAGCGCCGTCGATGTGGAGCCAGAGTTTTTCTTTTGCGACAAGTTCGGCCAATTCATTGAGTGGATCGACTGCACCGGTGTTGGTGGTCCCGGCGTTCGCGATCACACAGAACGGGCGCAAACCGTTCGCGCGATCATCGGCGATCGCGCGCCGCAAGGTTTGGATCGACAATCGGAAATTTTCGTCGGCTTCGAGCTTGCGCATTTGCTCCGGTGCGAAGCCGATCACGCGCAGCGCCCGTTCCACCGAGGAATGGGTTTGATCGGAGAAGTAAACCGTCGCGCGTTCGACACGGTCTTGAAGCAAAGAATGTCGGGCCGCGACCAGCGCGGTCAGATTCGCCATCGAGCCACCGCTGACAAACAAACCGCCCGCCGTTGTCGGAAATCCACACATCCGGCAAAACCAGCGGACCACTCCCAACTCCACCGCGGCGGCGGCCGATCCTCCCAGCCAGGTCCCGTTAAAAATATTGAAGCCGGCCGCGAGAGCGTCCGCCATCGTGCTGACGAAATTATTAGGGCCAGGGACAAACGCGAAAAAGCGTGGATGATCAACGTGCAAGTTGTTTGGAAAAACATCGCGCTCGAGTTGCGCGAGGAGTTCGTTCGGATCGCGACCAGCTTCCGGCGGATCTTGATCGAACAACGGAATCATCTGTGCGGGATCAGCCTTCGCGCCGACCGGTCCGTCCTGCACGCCGGCAAAATGGTCGCTTAGGAGATCGACAACCCGATAGCCAAAGTCCCGCATCTCTTCGCGCGAGAGCGCAAGGCGCGAGCGATCGGAGGAGTCGTTCATTTTTTTGCTCTCACTTATTAATATGTTGAGCGCGCCGCTTTCTGACCGGACTCCATTGGCCGGCTAAAACCATCGCCGTGTTTATGAGCGATACGTGCGAAAATGCCTGCGGAAAATTTCCGAGCAGCCGCTTTGATCGCGGATCGTATTCTTCCGAAAGCAAACCGAGATCGTTTCGGACACAGAGTAAACGCTCAAACAGATCGCGCGCTTCCTTTTTGCGGCCAATGCTATGCAAGCAGGAAACCATCCAGAACGAGCAAGGCAGAAATACCCCTTCCCTTCCTGGCAACCCGTCAACGCCCTCTTCTTCGGGCCGATAACGAAGCACGAAACCGTCTCGCATGAGTTCGCGTTCGATCGCTTCGATCGTCCCGTGTACTCGCTTGTCGGTAAATGGCAGGAATCCCGCGAGCGGCAGCATGAGCAAGCTCGCATCGAGCGCATCCGATCCGTAGTACTGCGTAAAAGCCTTCTTAGTCGGACTGAATCCCCGCGCGCAAACTTCCGCATGGATTTGGTCGCGAATCTTCCGCCACCGACCGACGTGCTCCGCGGCCGTGCACCCGCATTCCTCCACCAGTTTAACAGCCCGGTCGAAGGCCACCCACGCCATCATTTTGGAATGGGTGAAATGTTTTGGACCGCCGCGCACTTCCCAGATGCCCTCGTCCGGCTTGTTCCAATTTGATTCGAGAAAATTCATCAAGGCGACTTGCAGACGCCAATCGGCCGCGCGGTTTTCGATTCCGGCCTCGTGCGCCCGATACATCGTGGCCAACACTTCGCCATAGACATCGAGCTGAAACTGAGTGGAGGCCGCGTTGCCAATGCGCACCGGTTTTGCATTTTCGTAACCGGATAACCAGGGAATCTCGAATTCTTCCAGACGGCGTTCGCCGCGCACGCCGTACATGATTTGCATTTGATCGGCGCTGCCGGCAATCGCGCGCAAAAGCCATTCCCGCCAGCTCTTCGCTTCATTTTGATAACCGGCGCTGACCAAAGCAATGAGGGTGAGAGTCGCATCGCGCAGCCAGCAATAGCGATAATCCCAGTTGCGCACGCCGCCGATTTCCTCGGGCAACGATGTGGTCGCCGCGGCAACGATCCCGCCGGTCGGCGCATAGGTCAGGCCTTTGAGCACGACAAGGGAACGAACAACCGCGTCATGCCACGGAGTTTTACGAGGGCAGTGCTTCGTCCATTTTTTCCAATATCTTTCCGTGTCGCGCAATGCGTGGTCCGGAGTCACTTTTTTCGGAGGCTTGGAATGCGATGCGAACCAGGTAAGGACAAACGGAATGCGCTCACCTTTTCTAACAGTGAATTCAGCGACCGTAGTCAAATCCTTGCCCCATGTTTTGACCGGCGTGCGCAAAATCAGTCCGTTCGGACCAGCAATCGCTTCCAACCCGCCGTGCCCCGTTCGCACCCACGGGATGGTGCGCCCATAATCAAACCGGATGATCAACTCCATCTGCATCGCGACTTCACCGCGAATTCCCTCCACGAAGCGAATGAGGTCGGGATTTTCGCCGCGCGGCGGCATGAAATCGATCAAACGCACCGCGCCGCTGTTCGTTTCAATCTCCGTTTCAAGGATCAGCGCATCTCCGCGATATCGCCGACTCGTTGTCTCGATCTTTTCTTTCGGCCAAAAACGCCAGTGTCCATTCTGGCGCGTCCCTAACAACGATGCGAAGCAAGCGCCGGAGTCGAAGCGTGGAAAGCAGAGCCAATCCACGCAACCATCGCGACTCACGAGCGCGCCCGTCTGCGTGTCGCTCAAAAACGCGTAATCCTCGATCTTTGTCATCGGCGCAGCCATTCCGGCAGCAATAGACAATCATTAGGATACCGCGCAATCACGCCATCGATCCCGGAGGGATGAACGCTTGCTACGCCCGGAAGTCGCGCGTTACGTTAACTTCGAGGCGAGCAATCGTTTCACAAGTTCGACCACCATTATTCAGATGAGCGCGGACACACTTTGCTGGACCGACATCCCGGTCACCAATCTTGATCGCGCGATCAAGTTTTATTCCTCCGTCCTGGGCAAAGAAGTTCGAAGATTGTCCGAAGGCGGCACAGAATACGGTCTTCTGCCGCACGGAGAACAGAATGCTTCCGGTTGTCTTTGCATTCGCAGCGATACTGGAGGAGTCGATAACACACCTTCGGCAAACGGACCGCTGATTTATCTTTCGGTCGAAGGCCGTTTGGATGAAGCGGTCAAAGCTGCGCGAGCCAGTGGCGGGAAAGTCTTGCGGGCGAGGCAACAAATTGGCGAGCACGGGTTCCGCGCGGTCATTATCGATTCGGAAGGCAATCGGATCGCGCTCCACACGTCCGTGGCTTAATGTTTGGTTATGGGAGACCCACGAAACGTCGCGCATGCCAAGAAAGTCAGCCAAGAGAAGCATCACAAGGGCGCCGGCGCGCATGCGCGCCAGCAAGGCAAGAAAGCGCAACCGACGGGAAAGCAACAAGCCCTCGCGGAAGAAAGTGCTTCTAGCAAAGCCGCTCAACCCATCAAGCCGGAACAAAAATCGGATCCGACACAATTGGAGAAGTCGCTTGCCCTTCTGGCAAAGCTCAGAGAATTGGAGTTCCACTCGCGCGCCAACATCGAAAAACTAGCTGAACTCAGTTTGACGATCGAGGACGAGTTTAAGCAAAAAGGTTTCGTTGAACCCATCGGGGATGTTTACTCCGCCCAGGAAGCTTTCCATTCCAAGATCTCGGCGTTGATCGAATCCTACCAAGCGGAGTGTGACCGTCTAAAGCCGACCGGATAACGTGCATCAGCGGGAAATGGCCAGTGTGTAAATCAGCCCGAGCAATCCGCTGGCGAGCACAACCGGGATGATGTCGATCTTGTAGCGAAGCATGGCGATGAAAGCGAGCGCGCAAACCACCAGCGCAAACCAATCGACGGTTCCGCTCGCGGGAAAAATTACGTGCAGTCCAAACCAAACCGCGAGATTTAGAATCACGCCAACGACCGCGGCGGTGACGGTTGATAGCGCCGCCGTCAGGAGTTTCACGTCGCGCAATTTCTCGATGTAGGGGGCGCCTAGGAAAACCCAAAGAAAACAGGGCACAAAAGTGGTCCAGGTCGTGACCAGAGCGCCGAGTGTCGCGCTTACGAGTGGCGGAAGACTTCCGGGATGATTCCAAGCGCCGAGGAATCCGACGAATTGCAAGACCATAATGAGCGGGCCGGGCGTTGTTTCGGCGAGACCGAGTCCATCGAGCATCTGCGGCGCGGTCAGCCAATGATAATGCTCGACCGCTTGCTGTGAGACATAGGGCAGCACGGCATAGGCGCCGCCGAAAGTAACGACGGCGGCTTTGCTGAAAAAAATTCCTTCGCGAAAAATCGTGTGATCGGGTCCGAGAAAGATTCCGGTAAGTGCAAGCGGCAACGCCCAGATCACAATCCAAATGACCGAAATCTTGAGCGCGTGAAGCCACGTTGGTTTCGCGCGGTCGCCAAATTTGCTGGCAAGATCGACATCTAACGGGTGCGCGATTTCGCCGCGAAAATATTGCGGCAAAATTTTGTTACCAATGAGTCCGAGAATCCCGGCACTAATGATGATCAAAGGAAATGGAACGTGGAAAAAATAGATTGCGACAAATGCGGCCAAGGCGAGCGACCACATGACCGCGTTCTTGAGCGCCTTGCTTCCAATCCGGATGACCGCCGCGGCGACAATGGCAAGGACCGCCGGTTTCAGTCCGTAAAAGATGGCCGCGATCCATGGAATGTTTCCAAACGCGACATAAACGTAACTGAGCGCCCAAAGAATAAAGATCGATGGAATAACAAAGAGAGCGCCGGCAAAGACGCCGCCACGCGTCTTGTGCAGAAGCCAGCCGATGTAGATGGCGAGCTGTTGCGCTTCCGGGCCGGGTAGCAACATGCAAAAATTTAGTGCATGCAGAAATCGGGCATTGTCGATCCAGCGTTTTTTCTCAACCAGCTCCGCGTGCATCATCGCGATCTGGCCGGTCGGCCCGCCAAACGAAATGAATCCGAGTTTCAGCCAAAACCGAAACGCTTCGCCAAACGACGGCGCGCGGTGTCGATCTTGCGTGAGCCCAACTTCGTTCATACCCGGCGAAGAAATGCGTGGAGCGCGTCGAAGCATTGGAACCCGCGCCGCAGAATTTCCTGATTGGAAATTCCCTGCCTCGCCCAACCTTTAAGCACGCGATCGATTCCGATGCACTCTGTGCGCTCGAATTTGTCATCATCGACATCGGCATCGTGAATCATTTCGCTCATCTTGCCGACCATCGTGTCCTGGATCCGAAATCTTTTCACCAGCGTTTCGAATGTGCAGTCGTCACCCTGATGAGAAAAATCAGCATCGAGCATGTCGAACGACACCGCGCGAGCATTCGCCGGAATTTTTTTCGCAAAAATAAACTTCGCTTTGGGATCGATGAATTTCCGGATCAGCCAGGCGGAACCGACGCGATCGATCTCAGGGCGCGGGCGCGTGACCCAGGTTCTACCGCGGTAATCTCGCGTCACAACTTTTAGAACCAACGCTTCGGCTGGTTGCGTTCCTTCCATTTTCCGCAAGAGCATCTCCACGTCTTGGGCCCGTGGGCAGTTGAAGAAGTCGGCTTGCCGGATCTCGCGAAACTGTTTTCGGACGCGGTCGAGTTTGTCGCCAAATGTCGGCGCGCTCCGAGTTTTGCGGCGATGACTCCAGGCCCGAAGCAGCTCGCGGAGTGTCGCGTACTCTTTCGCTCGCGCGGTATTGAACAGTTCAATCAGCTTTTCGTTCTGTAATCCTTCGATTTCACGGGTGCGCACCAGCGTCGCGTCGCCTCCGGCCGATCGGACTTCCTGAGTGAGCCATTGGAAAGATTCGTAACGCGCTGGTTCATCCGGCAAAATGTAGGTCGAAGTTTGAATTTGGATGGCGCCGGACTTCTTGACCTTGCGCCAAATCGCGACGCGCTCAGCCTTATGGGTAGCCGGGAGCCGGAGAAGAAGGAGCAGCCAGGTTAGTTTTCTCTTTACCTGCATCTGAGTATATACCTATACTGAAAGTTATATATATAACAATAACAAGATGCAATCATCTGCCCGGATTCTGTTGATCAGCAATTCCACCGTTCATTGGCGTGGCTATCTCGATCACGTGCAAGAGCAGATCAAAACGTTTCTTGGCGATGCCAGAAAGGTCCTCTTTTTCCCCTTCGCCTTGTATGACCGCGACGATTACGCGGCAAAGGCGAAATCGCGTTTTTCGGCAATGGGTTACTCACTCGAGTCCGCGCATGCAACCGACAATCCCAAGAAAGCGATTGACCGAGCCGACGCACTCTTCATCGGTGGTGGCAACACTTTCCGTTTGTTGAAAGCGCTCCAAGATCTCGAGTTGCTCGAGCCGATCCGCCGCAAAGTGAAAAGCGGACCGCCCTACATCGGCAGCAGCGCCGGCTCCAATGTCGCAGGGCCAACGATCAAAACGACAAAGGATATGCCAATCGTCCAGCCGCGCTCATTCGATTCGTTATGCTTGATTCCGTTTCAAATCAGTCCGCACTATCTCGACCCGGACCCAAACTCCTCCCACATGGGCGAGACCCAGGAAGAGCGCATTCTTCAATTTCTTGAGGAAAATGAAACGCCGGTCGTCGGCATTCGCGAAGGAGCGTGGTTGCTGATCGAAAATCGCGCCGTGATGCTCAAGGGCGAAACCGGCGCACGAATTTATCGCCGCGGTCACGCTCCGCTCGAAGTTGCTCCTGGGACTGAAATCTCCGGTTTGGTCGGAGGACCCGATGCAACCTGAAGCAACGCTCTTGCTCTGCCGCAGCGATGTTGAAGAGCTGCTGAGCTTGCGCGACTGCATCGATGCAGTCGAAGAAGTTTTTCGGCTCCAAGGCCAGGGCAAAATTCCGGGATCGGAAATTCTCGGAGTGAAAGCACCAAACGGTGGCTTGCATGTGAAAGCGGGACTTCTGCCACGCGACCGGAGTTACATTGTCGCGAAACTCAACACCAACTTTCCGGTTAATCGACCGCAATCCCGCTGGCCGACCATTCAAGGACTGATTGCGGTCTTCGATGCGGAGAATGGTCGCCCTCTCGCCATCCTCGATTCCATCGACATCACGATCAAACGCACGGCCGCCGCTTCGGCAGTCGCGGCAAAATGCCTTGCCCATGAGAATTCCTCTGTTGTTACAATTTGCGGCTGCGGAGAACAAGGGCGGGCGCAACTGCGTGCACTTCATTCCGTTCTTCCGCTGAAGAAAATCTACGCGTTCGATCTCGATAAGCGCGCCGCGACAAATCTCGCCGCGGAACTTTCGCGCGAACTAAAGATCGACATCGAACCGGTTCGCGATTTGTCGAGCGCAATTCAGAAGAGTGATGTTTGCGTCACCTGCACACCCGCCAAAGAATTCTTCGTCCGCAAAGAAGATGTCGCGCCCGGAACATTCATTTCTGCGGTCGGCGCTGACGACGCACACAAACAGGAGATCGATCCGGCGTTAATCGCTTCGGCGAAAATGGTCGCCGACAGCCTGGAACAAAGTTGCACGATCGGCGACACGCATCACGCCATTGCTAGAGGCTTAATGCGGAAAGAAGACGTTTATGCGGAGCTAGGCCAACTCGTTGCCGGGAAACAATCCGGACGCGTTGCCGACGACGAAATCATCATTTTCGACAGCACTGGAGTCGCAATGGAAGACGCTGTGGCCGCGGCTGCCGTTTATGAAAAAGCGCGCGCAATCAGCATTGGAACTTATTTTCAATTCGCCGCCTGATATGAAGTGGATCACCCGCGAAAACATCAAAGTCGATCGGGTGGCGTGTCCGTGGCTGATCCGGCACTCTGTCGATCCGCAGGCCGAGTTTCTTTTTCTGTCGCACGACACTGACTGGTCGAAGATCGACAGCGGCATCGTGTTCGACGTTCCGAATTGCGAGCTCGGTCACCACGGCGAAGACGTCTCGTTTAATTCGATTTTAAAAAAATACCGCCTGAGCGACCCGGCGCTTGTCTTACTGGGTGAAATTGTACGCGCGGCCGATTCGCACCCAGGCAATCCGCATCCCGCCGGTGAAGGTTTGCGCTGGATTGCGCATGGCTTCAGCGAGCTCGGCCTGAGCGATCATGAAATTCTCGAGCGCGAATTTGTTGTTTACGACGCGCTCTACGCGGAATGTAGAAAGCGGACCAAAACCTAAGGAAGCATGTTCGGCATCCATGATTTTGGATTATTTCTGGCCGCCGGTATCTTGCTCAACCTGACGCCCGGTCCGGACACGGTTTATATTTTGGGACGGAGCATCGCGCAAGGGCGCGAAGCCGGAGTCGCTTCAGCGCTCGGCATTAGCGTCGGCAGTATTTTTCATACCTGCGCGGCCGCGCTCGGACTTTCGGCAATTCTCGCGACCTCAGCGCTTGCTTTTGGCGCGATCAAGTTGGTCGGTGGCGCGTATCTGATTTTTCTCGGGATCAAAATGATCCTCGACCGACGCAAGCATTTAAGTTTGCCGTCCAACTTTCGACGGCGCACGACCAGGGCAGCATTTCGGCAAGGCGTTCTGACTAACGTGCTGAATCCTAAAGTGGCGCTCTTTTTTCTAGCCTTCCTTCCGCAGTTCATCGACCCGGCATCTAACATCAAAGTGTTGGCGTTTCTAATGCTCGGCTTAACATTTGTGACCACCGGCACAGTCTGGTGTCTCGTCCTCGCGTGGTTTGCTTCCGCTTTCAGCGAACGGTTGCGAACGAACGAAACGGTTACGCAGTGGCTCAATCGAACAACCGGCGCGCTCTTTGTTTTTCTCGGTCTGCGTCTCGCCACGGCGAAGTGACAAGGTCGTTCATTTTTCTGCGCGTAAACGACTTTCGATATTCGAACAACTATGAGACCGATCGGTCAAAATCAAATAACCATGAATACACCAAAGTTGTTCACAATCGCAGCGGTCAGCGCCGGACTCGCCTTCGGCGTTGTCGCACAAGCGAAAGAAAAGAAACACGAAGAAGAAACCGTCAGCAGTTCTGACGTGCCGGCCGCGGTGATGAAAACCGCCGAGACGGAAGCCAAAGGCGGCAAAATCGTTCGCTGGGAAAAAGAGGGCGCGGACTACGAGGCCGTGATCGACAAGAGTGGCAAACAATGGGGCGTCAAAATTGACGCGAATGGCAAAGTCGTGAGCAAGCACGACGAGAGCAAAGAGAAAGGCGAAAAAGGCGAGAAGTATTAATCAAGCTGTCGCGATTCTGCCCCGGACGCTTTCGGGGCAGAATCGATGACTTTTCCGAACCGCGGGATCGCGACAACCAACCGACGAAGTCGCGAGTTGTGTCCTCGCCTCAGGCGACTCTTTCGCGACCAACTCGGTCGCGCGCTCTGAAGTTTTCTTCAGAATCGCGTCCTTTGCGTGATAAGGCGGCAGTTTTAGTGTGATGGAGTGAGAGCCCTGCTAATTGAAGATGACGGCAAGACGGCTCGCGCGCTCGCCAGCGGACTGCGAGGCGAGGGCTTTGATACGGTCACAGCAAAGACCGGCGAAGAGGGTTTTTTTCTGCTTGGTCGCGAAAGTTTTGACGTCGTGATCCTCGATTGGCTGCTGCCGGGACGCGACGGGATCGAGGTGCTGAAGACCCTGCGCTCAAGCGGTTCCAAAACTCCGGTGCTGTTGCTCACGGCTCGCGATGCGGTCGAGGACCGCGTGCTCGGACTCAATACTGGAGCGGATGATTATCTAGTAAAGCCGTTCGCATTCGCCGAACTACTCGCACGGATTCGTGCGCTACTGCGCCGAGCCGATTCCGCAAATCCGCTGCGACAGCAAATCGGTGACCTCACGCTTGATGTGCAGACGCGTCGCGTCGTGCGTGGATCGAGGGAGATTGCGCTGACGCCGCGGGAATTCGATCTGCTCGCGTTCCTAGCGCAGCATCATGATGAAACGGTGACGCGGCAAATGATTGCGCGTGAGGTTTGGCGAGAACCGAACCGCGCCACCCCGCTTGATAATGTAATCGACGTTCATCTCGCGCATTTGCGCCGGAAACTCGACGATGGTGAGGACGTGAAGTTAATCCAAACGGTGCGCGGCGTCGGTTTTGTTTTGCGCGCGGAGGCGGCAGTGGCGTGAAAAGTTGGTGGCAACGGCGCTCCGTTCGATTTCGACTGGCTTTGTGGTACGCGGCGGCGACGGCGTTTGTCTTGTTCGCGTTCGCGTGGTTCGTCTATGAGGTGATCGAGCACCGGTTAGGCGCGGAGATGGATCGACAATTGCGGAGCGATTTCGAGCTGGTCGAAGCGCAAGTCGATCTCGATGCCGACGAAGGTGCTCGGTGGAACGCGCGCGAACCTCACGGCGATGAAGCATCCCCGCCGATTTCGGCGTGGTTCGAAGTTTGGTTGGAAAATGGCGAATTGCTTCTGCGGCATTGGCCCGTTGCAGAAGCGAGCATCAACAACCCGCTCCCGCCGCCGCGCGCATCGACGCTCAAGTTTACTACGGTGAAATTCGAACGCGTCCTGTTTGTGCGCGTGATGGAAGCGCCCGCCCGACTGGAAGGCCGGAGCGTGCTCATTCGCGTCTTTCGCGATCAAACGGAAATGCGCCGCACGCTCGGCGAAATTGTAAAAGTATCGACGCTCGGGTTTCCGCTTGCCGTCATGCTTGCAGCGATTGGCGGTTACCTGATCGCCACTCGTTCGTTGCGACCACTCGGCGCCATGGCGCTGCAGGCGCGCCGGATTAGTTCGGAATCGCTTTCGAAACGCCTGCCCAATCCGAATCCAAACGATGAGCTTGGCCGGCTCGCCACCGTATTCAACGACACACTCGCACGACTTGACGCTTCGTTTGCCGAGTTGCAGCGGTTCACCGCGGACGCGTCACATGAGTTGCGATCGCCGCTCACGGCACTGCGCGCCGTCGGTGAAGTGGCATTGCGCGATGGCAACGATCCGGCCGCGCTGCGCGAAACGATTGGCAGCATGCTCGAGGAGGCGCAGCGCCTGACGGATCTGGTTGATGCGCTGCTCACGCTTGCCCGCATGGACGCGACGAAGGCGGATGCGGCGCGCGAGGAAGTGAACATTGCGGCGTTGCTCGATGAGGTTCGCGATCAATTCGAAGTCCTCGCTAACGAAAAACGCCAAACGATTGCGGTGACAAGCGATGACGATGTCATCGTGCAAGCGGACCGGACACTATTGCATTTGGCTCTGGTAAATCTCGTCCACAACGCCATTCAGCATGGTCCCGCCGATTCAAAGATTTCAATCACGGCGGTGCGCAATGCGCGCAAGATCGACATCTCAGTGAAGAACAACGGTCCGGGCATCCCGCGCGAATATCACGAGAAGATTTTCAAGCGATTTTTTCGCGTTGATAAAGCGCGATCGCGCACGCAAGGCGGCGCCGGCCTCGGCCTCGCCATCGCCAAACAAGCGGTCGAGCGCAATGGCGGCCGAATTGTTCTCGAAAGCAATTCGGATCGCGGCAGCGTTTTTCGGATCGGATTCGAAACCTGAAGAAAACTTCAGGATTTCTTAAGTGCCGATTGCGCGGGAACGCTTGTCTATTGGGAGAGTAAACCTGATGCCGAATCCACATTCGAGTGAATGCGGCTCTTCGCGCGAGAAAAACAAAACCGAGGCGTCCACGCGCCTCTTAACTAGTAAGAAAATAAGAACAAATGAAACACATCGTTCCAGCAATAGCAGTAGCGACGGTCATGACACTCAGCGCCTGGACACCGCTTTTCGCCGAGGAAGAAAAAGAGGAAAGCATCAGCACTTCCGATGTACCGGCAGCGGTGCAAAAGGCTGCTGAAGCCGAGGCCAAAGGCGGGACAATCGTCCGCTGGGAAAAAGAGGGCAGCAACTACGAAGCCGTGATTGAAAAGAACGGCAAACAAACAGGCCTCGAAGTCAGCCCGGACGGCAAAGTAGTAAGCCGGCACGACGAGAGCAAAGAGCACAAGGAAAAAGGCGAGAAATACTAAACAAGAGATGGCTGTCGCTGCCGGTTTCGCCGGCAGCGATACGCTGCCTCACAAAACGATCATGAAAAAACTTCTTACAACAGGCTTGGTAATCACCGCCTTCATCTACTCGTCTGTGGCGGCTGATCTGAACACGGCGCGCATCGACGAACTCACTGGCCTCAAGGGAAAAATGAATGAGAAAGAAGGCGTCTATAAAGTCACCTTCCCGCGCGCCGACGTAAAAGTTACCGTGACGGGATGGCAGATGCCGCCTTTCATGGGACTCGGCACTTGGGCAGCATTCGAAGGCACCAATGACAAGGCGATGGTGATGGGAGATACGGTTTTGTTTGAAGACGAAGTGAACGACGCGTTGTCAGCGGCACTCGACAATGGCCTCCAGGTGACGGCGCTGCACAACCATTTCTTCTTCGACCAGCCCAAGGTTTACTTCATGCACATCAGCGGTGAAGGCAGCGTGGAGAAATTGGCTGCCGCCGTGAAGAAGGTGTATGACAGCACCAAGGCCGTTCGCGGACCCAACTCGAAACCGGTGAGCATGTTTGATCAGCATGACATCGAGAAAGGCTCACTGCCTGACAAGAGTTCGATCAGTGCCGAACCGCTGAACAAAATCTTCAGCCTGCAAGGGGAGACGAAGGACGGGATGGTGAAATTTACAATCGGCCGCCCCGCGAAAATGGACGGTATGACCATCGACAACGCGATGGGCGTGAATACATGGATGGCCTTTGCCGGCAGCGATGATAATGCTGTGGTCGACGGAGATTTCGCCGTTACCGAAGATGAATTGCAATCCGCGCTCAAGGCGATGCGCGCTGGCGGGATCAACATCGTCGCGATTCACTCGCACATGACGCACGAGCAGCCGCGCATTTTGTTTTTCCACTATTGGGGCACAGGTCCGGCCAAAAAACTGGCGGAAGCAATCCAAGGCGCGCTTTTGGCCTCCGGCTTGTCCGGCGTAAGTACGTCGGCGGCGAAGTAAAGCGGCGGCAGTACCAGCCGAGTTTCATAATTTCACTTACGGAGCCAAGTGAAACGTTTAGTTCTGTCTATCGTCATCGCGCTAGCCGGAAGTTGTCTGGCCGTTGCTGAATCAGGTGACGCAGGGATCCAACTGAAACAGACAATGCCGCTGCCCGGAGTTGAAGGAAGAATCGACCACTTCGCGTTCGATGCCGCCAGCGCACGATTGTTCGTTTGCGCGCTCGGCAACAATTCGGTTGAAGTGCTCGATCTGCGTAAAGGCGAGCGAATTCATTCGATTACCGGCCTCGGCGCCCCTCAAGGAGTCGCGTACATCCCTAAATTGGACCGCATCTTCGTTGCAAGTGACAAAAGCGGTCTCTGCAAGATCTAAGACAGCAAAACGTTCCAGGAGATCAGCGAACTCAATTTCAAAGACGATGCCGATAATGTTCGTTACGACGATTCATCGAATCGAATTTATGTCGGATTTGGCAGCGGCGGAATCGGAATCATCAACGCGACTGATGGCAAGCAGATTGGTTCAGTCAAACTTGCTGGGCATCCGGAAGCGTTCGAATTGGAAAAAACCGGTAAGCGAATTTTCGTGAACGTTCCAAACGCTCGACATGTGGCGGTGATCGATCGCGACAAAGGCGAAGTCGTCGCGACGTGGAAAACAGATTTGGCCTTCGGAAATTTTCCAATGGCGCTCGACGAAACAAATCATCGGTTATTTGTGGGCTGCCGCATTCCGTCGAGGCTAGTTGTGCTTAATACCGAATCCAGCGAGGTAGTTACGAAGATCAACATCTCCGCCGATCCCGATGAGATTTTCTACGACGGCAAACGTCATCGCATCTATGCAATCTGTGGCTCCGGTAAGATTGACATCATCGAACAAACTAATCCGAACACCTACAAGGCTCTGACCAAGATCGATACGGCCGACGGCGCGCGCACCGGGCTCTTCGTGCCTGAGCGAGACAATTTATTTGTCGCAGTTCCACACCGCGGCAGTCAGGCAGCCGAGATTCGCTGTTATCAACTAAAATAATCCTTCGGAAGTTGTCCGCTGATTGAAAGTCCACTGCATTATCTTCGGCGCTGGATCATTGCTGGCGATTGCCTTGGCGCAAGCCGGGCCGCCGTTTGTTACCGACGACCCGGAGCCGCCTCCGCCGGGCGGATGGGAAATCAATGTGCCGTTCATCCTCGAGCGCACACCCGGCAAAACGGAAATGGATGCGCCACTGTTCGATTTCAACTACGGATTGCCGGACGTACAACTTAAGTTGGAGTTTCCCGTGAAGATCGTGCACGAGGATCGCGACGGCACGGCGGCTGGCGCAGGCGATTTGTTGCTCGGGGTCAAGTGGCGCTTCTTGAACGACGAGCAATCACAATTTCAATTGGGTACTTACCCGCAGCTGCTGCTGCCGACCGAGGATGAGGCGCGCGATTTGGGCGAGGGTCGACCGGCGTTCGTTTTGCCGCTGGTTGCACAGAAAAGTTGGGACAAGTGGACGCTCTACGGCAACGTCGGTTTTTGGTGGCAAACTGCCGCCGAAACACGCAACTACTTTTATGCCGGCGCAGTACTGGAGCGTGAAATTAACGAGAGGCTGACGCTCGGCGCGGAGTTGTTCGGGAATTCACCGAAAGAGCGCGGCGGACGTTGCGATATCGCCTTCAATGTCGGCGGCATCTGGAAGTTGAACAAGAAGGTCAACCTGCTTTTCACTGGCGGACGCGACGTCGTCGGCAACACGCACGCGATGGCTTATGTCGGACTGCAGTTTCTGACAAAGTGAAAGCGAATTTGACTTTTATTTGCGGAGCAAAAACAACCCGAGGATGGCGAAGGCCACACCGACGAGTCGCTGCCACGATGGCGCTTCATGAAAGAATAAAATTCCGGCGATGGCCATGATGGCGGCGCCGCCGGCGAGGATTGCGGGCACGGCGGAAAGCGGCCCACCTTTTTGGAAGAGCGAAAAGAACGCAATTGTCCCGGCGCCGACGCAAATTCCAGTGAGCAGCGAATAATTAAATCCAGCCGCGCTAAATTTCTGATTCCACCGTCCACCAAACCAAAGAATCGCCAAATAGAGCAGGATCGAAAATGCGGCGCTGGCTTCAACTACGAAACCCCCGAGACCATCACCGATGCGTTCAGCTGCAAGACGAGTAAAGATTTGATGCGCGCCGTAAAGAACGGCCGCGACAACCGCATACCAGAACCATGAGCTCATGCGCCGAGGTTAGTTATCAAAGTTCCAACGTCTACGCCGAAATCCAATTTTGCCATATGAAGCGCATCACGCGCGAGAAAGTTAAGATGGACCGCGTTGCATGCACTTTCTTCAAAATGCGGTAGCAGTGCGGAATGCGTAGAACTTGTTTGCGGTTGCTGTTCGGACTGATTGCGTTCTGTGAGGCGACGGTTGTCGCGCAAGAATCATACAAATTTTTGACCGAGATCCCGATCGGCGGCGAAGGCGGTTGGGACATTCTCACGATCGACGCGGCCGCGAGTCGACTCTATCTCTCCCACGCCACCAAAGTCGTCGTTGTCGATCTTAATAAAAACACTGTGGCCGGGGAAATTGCCGACACACCGGGCGTTCACGGGTTCGTGGCAGTTCCCGAGCTGCAACGCGGATTTTCATCCAATGGAAAAGAGGCCAAATCGAGTGTCGTCGATTTGAAGACGTTGAAAACGGTTTCAAAAATCGATACCGGCGAGAGTCCTGACGCCCTCGTTTACGAACCCCTTCGAGGCGAAGTTTACGTTTTCAATCATAAAGGAGATTCGGCCACGGTGATCGACGCGAAACAAACGAAGGTCACTGCCACGATTCCGCTGGGAGGCGGTCCGGAGTTCGCGGCGGCGGATGCGAACCCCAAACGGATCTACTGCAACATCGAAGACAAGAGCGAAGTCGCGGTGATCGACGCGGCCAAACACGAGGTTATCGCGCGCTGGCCAGTTGCGCCGGGCACAGAGCCGAGTGGCATCGCCTTAGACGCGGTGCATCATCGACTGTTCGCCACGTGTCACAATAAAATGATGGTGATGCTCGACACCGAAACCGGAAAAGTCATCGCCACCGTCCCGATCGGCGCCGGCGTAGATGGGTGCGCATTCGATGGGGCGACCCAGCTCGTTTTCGCATCATGCGGAGATGGCACGACTACCATCGCGAAAGAGGAGACACCGGATAAATTGACGGCTGTGCAAACGCTCACGACCGAACGCGGCGCGCGGACCATAGCGCTCGACTCAAAGACTCATCGGATTTATTTGCCGTCGGCTCAATTTCAGCCACCGCCGTCGCCGTCTCCCGGCGCATCTCCCGGGCGACCGACCATCGTGCCAAATACATTGAAACTGTTGGTTTACGGTCCAGCTGAATCGGCAAAGCATTAGATCGTGCGACGATTAGCGATTGCGGTCCTTGTCGCGTGGGCGACGCGAGCCGCACTTGCTCAGGGCGGGCCGCCGATGATCACGGATGATCCCGGCACGCCCGGACCCGGCAAGTGGGAGAACAACATTGCGATCGCGTTTGAGCATCGCTCCGGCGAAACGGCTTACGATTTGCCAGCGATTGACCTTAATTACGGAGTCGGCGAACACATTCAGCTCACGCTTCAAACGGCACCGGTGCTATTGAAACGAAACGACCATGGTCCGATCGGCGGCCTTGGCGGAACCGAAGCAGCATTGAAGTGGCGTTTTCTCGACGAAGAACGGAACGGCTTCGACATGTCGATGTTTCCGCGCGTCATTTTCAATGTTACGCAATCGTCGGTGCGACGTGGTCTGGCTGAGGACGGCACACGCTTTCAAATCCCATTTCAAATCGCCAAAACCTTCGGACGACTTCATGCCGACGCGGAATTCGGTCCACTGGCCAGCACTGTGGGCCGCAGCGAATGGCTGTACGGAATCGTCGGCGGATTCGACGTGACGAAACCGACGATGTTAATGGCCGAGCTTCACGGCACATCGCGAATGAATTTCAGTCAGCAAGCATTGACGCTGAACTTCGGACTACATCACGAATTTACTGAAACGCGGATCCTGATTGTCTCGCTCGGTCACGAAATCGTTTCGCCGGATCAGCCGCTCGCCTTGATCGGCTATTTCGGCGTGCAGTTGCTTTACTGAGCAGCGCCTTCTTCAGATTTTTTCAATGCGCTTTCGAAGCCGGCCTCTGTGGGAAAATCAGAATCAACGCGACGATCACCACTACGAGCGCTAGCGATGCAGTGTAACGGCCGAGAGCCAGTCCTCCTTGCGCGTGCGGCTTATCGAGAAAGTCGCCAACGACGGCGCCGAGCGGGCGAGTCAAAATGAATGCCGCCCAAAACAATACGGCGTGTGAAAGGCTCGTGAAGTAATAGAGAAGAGCGGTCAAGAGCAGTAGCCCACCAAAAACTGCGGCCGCTCCCAGGTAGCCCATTTCATTCGTATCGGCGACCCAATCGCCGAGTGCCGTCCCGAGTGTCTGCGAGAACATGATCGTCACCCAATAAAACACCTCGACCTTCGGTGTATTCACCGTTTCGATCGATATGCTCCCGGTCGACCAACGCCAGATCAGGAGCGACGAAATTACGAAGATCAGCAAGATCGTCGAACCGCCGGTGTAGCCGATGCCGAGCGATCTGGCGCAATAATCGGCCAAGGTGGTGCCGACCGTCGTCGTTGCGACGATTGTTAGCCAGTAAAGGAAAGGGTGAAATTTTTTCGCCCTGATTTGCACGAGCACCGCGGCTATGAAAATCACACCGAAGATTGCAGTTCCGATCAAATAGCCGGTTCCCTTCGCTTCGGACGTCGTTTCGCCAAGCCACGACATGGTGACGGCATCGCCACCGGTCTCGCCAAGCGTGGTCGCCAGGATCTTAACGATCCAGAAGAGAAGTATTACCTGCGGTACCTTTGCAACCAGGTCTGATTTCCTTTCGTCCATTGTTATCCTCCAATCATCATCTTTGTCCGCGAGCGCCGAGAAGACATTCGCAAGAGATAGCTAGACTCAATCAGCCCGTCGCGCAGAACAAATTGAAATCCTGGGAAGAACGCGTGGGCACAACGAAGTAGTCGTAGAAACGATCTTGGCCGCATGCTTGAATAAACTGCGCGATTCGGCCAAAACTTCCCGCGTGCGCGCCTTGAAATCCCTGGCTGATTTTTTTGGACTCAAGCGCAATCTCGTCATTTTGCTGCTCGTCATTTTCGTCATCGGAGCCGGTGAAGAACTATGGATGCGGTTCGTTCCGAAATTTCTGCAGGCGCTGGGCGCGAGTGTTTTTGTCATCGGTCTTTATGACGCGCTGCGGACGTTGCTCGGCGCGGTTTACGCCTATCCCGGCGGAGTAATTGTCGATCTTTGGGGGCACCGCCGCGCGTTTCTCACTTTCAACATCGTTTCGATCATCGGCTACGCGCTCGTTCTTTTTGTCCCGCATTGGGCAGCGGTGATCGCGGGAATGTTTCTCTTTCTCTCGTGGAGCTGCTTTTCGTTGCCGGCCACGTTTTCGCTCGTCGCCGCCGCCCTGGAAGCAAATCGCCACTCCATGGGCATCGGCGTCCAATCGGTGATCAAACGCTTGCCGATCATGATCGCGCCATTCTTTGGCGGATTGTTGATCGATCGCTTCGGCGTCGTGGGCGGTGTCCGGATCGCGCTCGTCATTTCGATCGTCCTTTCCGGTGCCACGATTTTGGTGCAACGCCAATTAAAGGAGGAACCGAAACCGGAAGTGGCGCCCGAACAGCGCTGGAATTTTTGGCAGAGCTTGCGCGAGTTCAATTCACCGATGCGGCGGTTACTTTTGAGCGATATTCTGATTCGATTTTGCGAGCGGATTCCTTACGCGTGGGTCGTCATCTTCGCGATGGATTACATCGGCGTGAGCGCGAAAGAAATTGGCGTCCTCACATCCGTAGAAATGCTGGCGGCAATATTATGCATCATTCCGGCATCGCACTATGCCGACCGCTACGGTCGTGAACCGTTCGTCATCGTTACTTTCATCATGTTCACGCTTTTCCCGATTAGCCTGCTCGTTTCACGAAGTTTTTCCGCGCTCCTGGTCGCTTTTGCGATTCGCGGATTCAAAGAATTTGGCGACACGTCTCGTAAAGCGCTCATTATCGGTTACTGCGACCCGGGGCGATGCGGACAAATGGTCGGCGCTTATTATTTAGTACGCGACTTGATCGTGAGCGCGGGTGCAATTCTCGGTGCTTACCTCTGGAGCGTAAATCCGATCGTGAATTTTCTCGGCGCTGCCGGACTCGGGATCGTTGGCACGATCTTCTATATCAAGACCATTCGTGACCAGCGCGAGGAAGCTCTTGAGGACATAAAAGACGAAATCGCCCGACGCCGGTTCCGGTAGATCGACATCTAGTGCTTAAGTTCCTTTAACCAAAAAATGGTTGCTTCACCTGTGGGCATACTGATCTTGGCATAATCAAATTTATCGATAAGGGGAGCTAACTTATTTAGGTCGACGATAACGGCTTCACTATCTGAACGTGGCCCGACCGCCAGCGTCGCTTCGGGGCCGCGAGGTGCTACATCAGCCACTTTCTTCCAAGGCCCGTGCTGAGTCGTGGAGACGGACAGAGTTGCCTTCGCGCGAAAGTTCTCCGGAAACTCTCCCGACGTTTCTCGTACACCGACAACGCGCACGGGGTGTGAAGTCTGATTGGAAAGTCGACAGTGGGCGTAGTAACCATCCAAGGTATATCCGACAACGAAGATAACGAGAGCACGGCGCCCGACGTGTCCGGCGTGACTCTGAGGCCCGATTAGCCCCTTCGACCAATAAACAGGCAATTCCTGCGCGTGAACAATGCAGACTGTGAGAAATACGGCGATCGAAACTTTTAGCTTCATGGAAGGGGAAATCTGGGGTCGGACCCGGACATTTTTATTTTTCTATTTTGAAGAAGTTGATGGCACTTCGCTCGCGTCGCCTAAATATTCCCAGCGCTGAAGCGAAATCGGGACGTTGCCGTTTTTCCAAACGAAATCGTGAAACGTGCGCAGGTTGAAGCGGTCGCCCTGTTGCAATCGGGCGTCGGCCAGAAATTTCACGATTTGCAATTTTCCGATTTGATAGCTGATCGCGCCGCCCGGCCCGGTTGCAAAAGCGATCGCCTCTTGGCGCGCGGTTTCCATATCCATCGGCACCTTATCATGCAGATATTTGGCGGCTTGATCGAGATTGAACTGCCCAAGTGCGAGCCTTACATCCACTTCCACGCGGAGCGCGCGCAGGCGCATGAAATTGTAAATGATCTCACGCGTGTGCGGACTGTCGTCGAACAATCCCGCCTGCAACATCATTTCCTCGGCGTAAAAACCGATGCCCTCGTTCGCAGTTGACGCGTAATAATGACGCCGGATCGGGTTCTCCTGTTTCCAGGAAAGACAAAGCTGGAAATAATGGCCGGGAATTCCTTCATGAACGCAGATCGGTCTCGGATCCTGTGCGGTTGCTCGCCAGAAATAGCCCAAATTTTGAGAAGGCTCGGTCACGTAGCGGATGCAGTTCTGATTTAGTCGCGAAGGGGACGTGAAATCATCGGTTTCACCGAAGCCTTGCAACGCGCGCAAAAATTCCGGCATTGGTCGCAAGGTGTAATGTTGAAGCCAATCCGGAACCGTGAGTATGCCGTGCTCGCCCAAAAATTTGCGGATCGACAATTCTTTGGCTGCGGCGTCCCTGACCCAATCATCGATATTGGCCGCGAGTTTCAGCGGAGGCACATTGCGATTTCGCTGGATTTCAAACGTTTCGAAAGCGACTGCGCGGTCCCATTCCTGCCGGCCCGCCGCCAACAACTGCTCCGGTTGGTAGGGCAGCAACGCGACGTTACGGAGAAAGAAAACATAAGCATCGCGGCCAAGCGCGGTCTCGTTCGGAAGCGATGGGAGCCGTTGTTGCAGGTAGGTCCGATATTTTTCCAAGGCGTCCGCCGCGCGATCTGCCGCGGCGTAGAGGTCCTGCTCTTTAATGGTTGTCGATTTTGCCAGGGCACTGGCCATTTGATGCAGCTGTGGCCGGACACTCTCGAGCGATTGCGCGGCAACCCGCGCAAAGGGGGCCGGTGGTCTTTCCAAATTTTGCGCCGCCTGTTCGAGAATTGAAGGAACATTTTCCATCCGAGTCAAAATCTCGCGCGATTGCGCGTCGTCGTATGGAGCCGGGACCGTCAACGCTTCTACGATCGGTGTCAGCGTTTGCCCGATATAAAAAGTCGGGTCGCGTCGCCAGCTCGGATTAATGTCCAACTCCCATCGCACCCGCGATAATGCTGAGCCAATCAACCGGTAATCGACTTGCCAGGCGATCGGCCACGTGCGCGGATCGATTTTCTTCCAGCACGCTTCAAATTCGCCCAACTCTTTTCGCTCATTGTCGATCTTCGCGCGTGACCAGTCGCGCATTCCGCCCGGGCGCTCGATTCGATTGACATCATCGCCGGTGAATGGCGCGTATCTGGCGCGCCACGTCCAAAAATCGGACGCGAGTTTGTCGAGTGAATTGGTTTGCTGCGCGTGAACCGTTTCGACCGCGACGAGGACGACAAACAAAATTGTATAAAAGCGTTTCATGTTTTCTGGCTAATCCGCGTTTTGCCGAATTGTAATCACAGGAGGCGTGCGCTCCGACCGATAAATCGACGCGCCATAGAAAATGGCCGGTGCTTTTGGTCGGGCGTATCGGATCTTCTCCAGCTGCGCGTCCCAACGCTCCAGATAAGAGCAGTTCGCGGTTTTAGTCGTGCCCGGAATCGGTAGGTAACGGTTTTCCGCGAGCGTGAGAAAGGCCGATTCCCCCGGCAACGGAATTGGCGCAGCCCAATTAGGAGAGAGTCGGACAAAGCGCGGCCCATTCAGATCGAGCGCGAAAGAGGTATCGCCGTCGGTGCTGTTCAAATGCAAACCAAAGAATGCGACGCGCAACAAGCCCTCGAGCAAAAATCGATGATCCGGATTCTGTCTCTCGTGAAGAATTTCGTAAGCGCCGACGAAGCCCGGCAAAGTGCCGAAGTCAGCCTGGATTCCAGTCTTCAGGTAACGCAGCGCATAATGTTTGCCGTGCCGCTCGCCATTCACCCGATCATCCGGATCGCTCGCATCTTCGCGCAGAATCAATTCCACCGAACCATCCGGTGCTTTGTAGGTTCGCTGCCCGCCTATCATTCTAGCCAAGCTCGGCGATCGCGAAGGTTCTGCGGACCCGGTTGCAGGTGACGCGGATTCGGTCGCCTTCGGTGCCTCACGATTTGTAAAATATGTCGAAGTCTTGGTTTGTTCGTACCAGTCCGGGGCCGAATCCAGTTTAGTTGGATTCCCGCCCAGCGGATGCACGCTCCAAAATTCAAGCGGGCTGCCAGTTTTCTCGCGGGTGAAGACGATGATATCGCCATCCGGCGCGAATACAGGATCGACATCTTGTCCTGAATTGTCGGTCGTGAGCTGGCGCAGAAATTTTCCGTCGTCGCGATAAAGATAGATGTGCGAATGGCTCGTCCCTTCCGCCTGCAAATAACGGATCGCTAAGGCGATCTCGGACGCAGCGCGCAGATTGATGGCGAGAAGTGAAAAAGCTGCAGCGATTAAGACTCGGGAAGCCAGCGTCATCAGCGCAACGGCAAGTCGACTGAGCTGGCGTGTTGGGCATCGTGATAAATTTTGACGTGCGCGGTGCGCGCGTCTTTGGCCGTTTCGTCAGCCACGACTCCACTCGAGTTATAATTTTTCTGCCAAAAAATTGAATTGGGCGAGTAGACGACGAGACGCAGACGGCTGGCTTTCATCAAACGCCGCGCAACGAACAAGCCGGGATCAAAATCGCACTTCACGACTTCGCCCGGCTTCACCACCTTCGCTTCGCGCAGCGATTCGCGATAACGCAAGCGGCGAATGTCGTTCCAAAGCGCGATGCTCGTGCCGTCCGGCTGAATTTCGTAGAGGTCAGCCTCCAAATCGGTATCGGGCGTATCGATCGAAACCCAAAGCGACACTTTGGGGCAACCGACGAGCGGCGTTTCTTTCGGCAACGGATCGGTGTGATAGACAAGGCCGTCCTTGCCAATGCAGAGCGCGAAACTTTGGTCGATACCCGCAGTCTTATCTTTCGGCTCGGCGCCTTCGACTTCTTCACCGCGATGGGTGTCGAGCGGATCATTGAGATATTCGTCCGCGCCTTGGCTCGACTGCTTTTCGGTCAAGAAGCCGGAACGGAAAACACCGTTGGCATCTCCATTTTTCGAATTGAGATAAAAGGTTTTCGGATTCGCGATCAGGTTTGCGTAGTTGTCGGTATATTTCCATTCGCCGTTCGCGCCGGTGTTTCCGGCCGCGAGCAAATAATACGCAACCTGATTTTTGAGAAATTGCGGCTTTGCGCCGTCCTTCATCGTCCAGTCGTACCATTGCCGATGCAGATCGTTAAGATCGACAATCGCACCAGGTCCGAATTTAACCCCGCCAACTTCATCGGTCGGTGTCCGCGTTCCGGCGTGGTCCCACGGGCCAATGATGAGAAAATGTTTCGCGCGCGCTTCGGGTGACGCGTTCGCCATGTGATCGCGATAGAACGTCATCGCGCCGAGCTCGTCGCCATCGTACTGGCCGGTAATCGTCAAAATGGGGAGCGATATTTTCTTGAACTGCTCCAGCGTCGGAACCATCGCGTCGTAGTACGCGTCAGCGGTCGGATGTTTCAGAATGCGCTGAAAGTTTTTCGAAGGATTGCCGACGAAAGAATCGAGCGTGCCGAACGCAATATGCTTTTTGTAGGCGTCGAGAAACTTCGTCCGCCAGAATTTGCTGTCGCCAAAAAGATTTTGCTGACTCGCCTTGCCGCTGGTGAAGGTGAACCACTGCATGTCGTAAGTTTCGCCGACGTTATCGAGCGATGGATAATCAAGCGGCGGATGTGCGGCCGCGGCCGGAACGATGGTGGCCAGATGCGGCGGTAGTTCTTTGGCCGTCGCCCATTGATCGAAACCGGCATACGAACCGCCCCACATCGCAACCTTTCCATCGCAAAACGGCTGTTGCGCCAGCCATTCGACCACGTCGTGACCATCACGCGGCTCTTGCGCGAACGGTTCGAATTCACCGGCGGAATTTCCGCGCCCGCGAACATCGACCAGCGCAAACACATAGCCGTGCGACGCGAAATAAGCAGCGCGCGCGTGATAACTGTCGGAGATATATGGCGTGAGCGTGAAGACGACGGGCGTTTTAGGCAGAGAACCGTCGGGTGTTTTCGGGAAATAAAGTGTCGCATTTAGCTCAACCTTGTCTCGCAACGGAATTTTCGCGCCCCATCGAATGTCGTAATCAGTCGCGAGCGGCGGCGTGGCAGACGCTTCCGCTTTCGGTTCAGGCGACGGACCTTTCGGCGGATTCGTTTGCCCGAACACGGATCCGAAGATCGACATCGTCATCAAAACGAGAAGCGATAGGGCGCGATAGGAAACTGGTTGCTGGAGCATCAAAACATTGAAGCCAAAGCCGATGCGTTAAACAAGACCGCAAGCGGTCTTTCGCGCAGCCTTGCTTTGTGCCGGTGAAGTTTCTATATCCCGGGAATGAAAGTCCCAGCTTCTTGTCCATCTTATCTGCGATTTGTTTTCACCATCCTTACCTTCGCAATTTGCGCGATTGCCACTCAAGCGGCCGACAAAATTGTTGTCTTAAAAGCGGCGCGACTTTTCGATGGCAAATCAAAGACGCTCGTCCAAAACGGAGTCGTCATCGTTCAGGGCAACAAGATCGTCGACGCTGGAAGCAATCTGCCGGCGCCGGCTGATGCCCAAGTCATCGATCTGGGCGACGCAACGCTTTCACCCGGATTCATGGACGGTCACACCCATCTGACGCTCGATTTTTCCGGTAATTACAACGAACGCCGGCTGAGAGAGGTTGACCTGAATGTTTCCGAGCAGGCGATCATGGCGACCAGGTACGCGCGGACCACAGTTGAAGCCGGATTCACAACCGTGCGAGATCTTGGTAGTCGCTTTGTTGGGAGCCGAGAGTTCGTTGACGTCGCGTTGCGGAACTCGATTAACAAAGGCGTGATCGTCGGTCCGCGAATGCTGGTTGCGACTTTTGGAATTGGTGCGACCGGCGGGCATTTCGACTCGACCTCAGGATTTCGCGATATGCTTTTCGGCCACGAGCCGGGTTTCAGCGAAGGAATCGCCGACGGACCGGACGCTATTCGACAAGCGGTCCGATTTGAAGTGAAGAACGGCGCAGACGTGATTAAAGCCGCGGTTTCAGGCGGCGTGCTTTCATTGGCAGATGAAGTCGATACGCCACAGCTAACGCCGGCCGAAATGGCCGCGCTGGTGGATGAAGCGCATCGCTTGCGGAAAAAAGTGGCGGTTCACTGCCACGGCGATCAGGCCGCGAAGGAAGCGATCGAAGCCGGGGTCGATTCAATCGAACACGGCTCGTTTATGAAACCGGAAACGCTCACCTTGATGAAAAACAAAGGGACATATCTCACGCCGACCTTGATGGCGACGGAATGGATCCTGAGCAAGATCGACAATTACCCGCCAGCGTTGCAGGCCAAGGCGAAAGCAGCGGGGGCCGCGCGCTCCGACATGTTTCGGAACGCCGTGAAGATGGGCGTCAAAATTTCGTTCGGCACCGATGCAGCTGTTTTTCCACACGGACAAAACGCGAAGGAATTCAAATTGATGGTTGATCTGGGAATGCAGCCGATCGATGCGTTGAAGACCGCGACTGGAAACGCGGCCGACCTGTTCGGCATCGCCCAAAAAACCGGAACGCTCGAGAAAGGGAAACTGGCCGATGTCATCGCGATGCCGGGGGACCCAACCGCCGATATTACCGCGACCGAGCGCGTTTCGTTCGTGATGAAGGAAGGAAAAATAATCCGCAACGGTCCGCCGAGCGCGCCGCCGGTCGCGATCTCAGCCGATCCTGTTCCGGAAATTCCCGCTGACTAGACAGATTAGCGATTAAAGGCGACCGCGACTCTGGCCGAATCGCTCGACGCGTTGATGAAATACAGCGACACACCGCCGGCGCCGTAAACCGGATAAAAGGTGTAGGGCTGTCCTTCGAAGAAGACGGGATCGTTCCAGTCCACTGCCACCGGCCGCGATACTGAATACGAACTCACCGCGACGGAATCGCTGAAATTGATCGAGCGGGTGTCGCGGAAGTCGCCACGGCCGGCGAGCAAAGTTCCGCCGCTTCCGTCATATGGCGTGTATCTCCAATTTCGGACACCGTTGGTTGGATACCAATCTGCGGTAAATGTTTCACCTTCACTCAACAGCGGAGTTGTTCTGTAGACCACGGTTCGGGTACCAACGTTGTCGATCAGAGCCGGCTGAATGTAATCTTCGCCAGCGAAGCGGTACGAGTAAAATGCGATCTCGTAATCCAGGCCGCCCCACTGGCTTAAATTAATTGGATGACCGAAAGCGACGTCGAAAACAAAAACATGATGATGATGGCCGGCAGGATGTGCTTCGGTTGAAGAAGCGCTCGACTCGCGCGCGGCGGCCGACTCAGCGGCAGCGGCTTCCTCCTTCGAAACAACTAAATTTGAACTGTGCAGAGACTGGATGAGCGAATCGCTGGCGCCTTGCGATTTGAGAATACCTTCCTGAGGTTGAGTCAAGCCGTGCAAAAGTTTTCGCTCCGCAACTTCATTTTTGATGGAGGTTTCAGGCTCGTGCATTCGGACGAGCAACGACAATTCGCTGAAACCGATGGGGCGAGCGGAGAGCTGGCTTGCAGCGAGGAGAGAGGCGGCGGCGACGAATAACCTATAAGCAGTGGGGCTTTTCATAACACCCGGGTTTTACCAAGATCAGTATAGGTTTTGCAAGTCTAAAACTGCCTCGGCTCGCTCCCCAACCCGCGGTTGTCGCTGCCGGTGGCCTCACCGGCAGACTTAAGCTTGGCCTCGTTTCTGCCGCCGGAGACGGCGGCAGCTACGACGCAGAATCATTTTGACAGATATGCATGCCGCCTTATTGTGCGCGTCCCCCAGACATAACCGCAGGAGGGCCGAAAGCTCGTTAGCACTGCACAAAATTATGCAACAGAAGCGTAGTAAACGTTATCGCACGGCCGCCGAGCAGGTGGACCGCAAAAAATCTTACGGCCTCAACGACGCCGTCGCCACGTTGAAGAAATTTCCGCCAACGAAATTTGATCAAACCGTGACGGTTTCATTCCGGCTCGGAGTAGATCCGAAACAATCGGACCAAATGGTCCGTGGCACCTGCG
>Ga0193750_1000069_pt1 | contig 36747 bp, 34 predicted proteins | sample L1c1metaG_FD_160569 | JGI IMG/M metagenome (GOLD analysis project Ga0193750, IMG submission 160569) | Soil microbial communities from a riparian zone of the East river system, Colorado, United States - L1c1 | ecosystem: Environmental > Terrestrial > Soil > Riparian zone | place: USA: East River... | reverse complement strand
GCGTTGAGCGTGAGTCGTTTCTCCTTACATTAAGAATACGATGTCGATCTTGCGACTCCGAAAGAATTCACGAGCCCCGATTGTTTCGGGGTTAGCCACCTTGGCTGCCCTTTTTGCGCTCGATTCCCTGCTCGCTGAATCCCCGGCTGAACACAAGGTTGTTGAAGCGATTAAGTCGCCGGATTTGAGCGTTGTTCATCTCTGGGCGCCGTGGTGCTCCAATTGTCAGGCCGAACTCAAAAACGGCGGCTGGTTGAAAATGGTGAAAGACAATCCACAGGTGAAATTTTATTTCATTTCCGTTTGGAACGACGGCGGCGATGGAAAATCGATGCTCACCAAATTCCAAATCGCCGATCAACCAAACGTGACTGTTCTGGCGGATCCCGGTCCGCGCCGCGGCGACAACAAGATCAAGCAATTTGCCGGAATGCCGCTCTCGTGGATTCCCACAACCTGGCTTTATAAAGGAGGCGATCTTCGTTACGCTTTGAACTACGGCGAAGTTCGTTTTAACGTGCTTCAGCAATTTCTCGAGGACAGCAAATCGGAATGGTCGCATAAGGGCGAACCCAAGTTGCCCGAATGATGGCCGCGACTCTTTTACCGAGCAGCACAAAGGTTAAATTCCGTCTCGCCGGCGGTGGGCAACCGCTCATTCTCGTGCCGGTCCACGTTAATGATCTCGGACCATTTGATTTTATTCTCGATACCGGCGCGGGTACATCTTTGCTTTCGTCGGAGCTTGCGAGGCAACTCGACGCAAAGGTGATCGGCTCAAAGGAAGGCCAAAGCGCCGGCGGCAAAGTTAGCGTGTCGCTTGCGAAAGTCGATTCGATCGCGGCCGGCGAAACGAAACTGCGCGATGTCGACGTTGGAATTGTCGATCTTGCCCACATCGGCCAGACCATCGGCGCGAAGATTGACGGCGATCTCGGCTACAATTTTCTGAAACATTTTCGGGTCACGATCGACTACCGCAATTGTGAAATTCGTTTTGACGATCCGAAGCGGGTCGAAAGTTTTGGCCGCAGCGCAAAAACAGAAGTGCCAATTCGTTTAGCCAGTCCAGCGAAGCCGCTCATTTTAATCGACGTGCATGCCAACGGCCGCGGACCGTTTCAATTTGCGGTCGATACCGGCACGTCAACTACTGCAATCGCGCCCGAGCTTGCCAAACAACTCGGAGTTGAAAGTTCGCTGGTGGGCGCGGGCACCACCGGTGGCGCGCCGATCGATTTTTTAGCCGGAAATTTGAGATCATTTCAACTCGGCGGTGCTAAGATCGACAACATGCCCGTCGTGGTCGCAGATTTCTTCACGTTATTGAACGCCGCCATTGGGGCCAAGCTCGATGGCATCGTCGGTTACAATTTTCTCCGCAATTACAAAGTCGTGATCGACTATCCGGGCGAAATGCTCACTCTATTTTAGACATGCTCGAAGTTCCGGTAGCGCCAACCTCAATTAAAAGGCCGCCGGCGACTCTCTCGCTCATCGGCGAGACGCCGCTGGTTGAGATCACGCAGTTCGATACCGGCCCCTGTCAGCTTTTCTTGAAATTGGAGAATCAAAACCCGACCGGGTCGATCAAAGATCGGATCGCATTGTCGATGATTGAGGCCGCCGAGGAAGAAGGAAAACTCGAACCCGGCGGGACGGTGATTGAAGCGACCGCCGGAAATACCGGACTCGGCCTCGCGCTTGTTGCCGGCGCAAAAGGCTATCGCGTCGTGCTCGTGATTCCCGACAAGATGTCGCAGGAAAAAATCTCTCACGTGCGCGCGCTCGGCGCGGAAGTGCGGCTCACTCGATCGGACGTTACCCGAGGGCACCCCGAGTATTATCAGGACGTTGCCGCGCGATTGGCGGAGGAAATTCCGGGCGCATTTTACGTGAACCAATTTGGCAATCCGGCGAATCCGCTCGCGCACGAGCGTACCACCGGTCCGGAAATTTGGGAACAAATGCGTCACGATGTCGACGCCATCGTTTGCGGCGTCGGCTCGGGTGGAACGTTGACCGGACTCGGCCGCTTTTTTAATCGCGTCAGACCGCGTCGTGGAATCGAAATGATTCTGGCCGACCCGACCGGCTCGGTGCTTTATGAGTTCGTTAAGACCGGCAAGTTGGTGGAATCCGGCAGTTGGGCAGTTGAAGGTATCGGCGAAGATTTTATTCCGGAAATCGCGGACATGTCGCTCGTGACTGAAGCGTTTGAAATCGACGATGAAGAAAGTTTCGCGATCGTGCGCGACCTCCTGCGAAAAGAAGGAATTTTCGGGGGCTCTTCAACCGGAACGCTGGTCGCGGGCGCGCTGCGTTACTGCCGGCAGCAAACGCAACCCAAACGCGTCGTTAGTTTCGTTGCTGACACCGGAAACAAATATCTTTCCAAGATGTACAACGATTTCTGGATGGCGGAGCAGGGATTTATTCACCGGCCGCCGCAAGGTGATCTGAACGATTTGATCTCGCACCGTTATGAAGCCGGCGAAGTCATTTCGGTCGGACCAACCGACACATTGCTCACCGCATTCAAACGGATGCGCGATGCTGACGTTTCGCAATTGCCAGTGGTCGACCAAAGTGGACGCGCCATCGGCATTCTAGATGAGTCCGATGTGCTGGTGAAAGTGCATCGCGACTCAACCCACTTTAACGATCCGGTAAAAAACGCCATGACCGACCGGCTCGAAACGCTCCCGCCCAACGCTAAGTTCAACGACTTGCTCGAGGTCTTTGATCGCGGCCGTGTCGCCATCGTGATGGACAGCGACAAATTTCTCGGGCTCATCACGCGGACTGATTTGCTTTCCTATTTGCGGTTGAACATGCCGAAGTCTTCGGTGCCGCCGCAGCGCGAATACAGTTAACAGTCTATTACCCGCGAATCACGCGAATCCGCGCGAATGATTCAGAAACCAAAGTCGTGAAATTCTTTTCCTTATTCGCGTTCATTCGTCTAATTCGTGGGTAAAATAAGTTCACATGAAGAAACAACACGAGTTCGCCACCCGCGCGATTCACGCCGGCCAGGAGCCCGATCCGACGACGGGTGCGATCATCACGCCGATTTACGCAACATCGACCTACGTCCAGGAAAGTCCCGGCAAACACAAAGGCTACGATTATTCGCGCTCGATTAATCCGACGCGGCTGGCTTACGAAAAATGCGTCGCCGATCTCGAGAGCGGCACCCGCGGTTTCGCATTCGCTTCGGGACTCGCCGCCATGTCGACCGCGCTCGATTTGCTCGAAAGCGGTTCCCACATTGTCGTCAGCGACGATCTTTACGGCGGAACGTTTCGTCTTTTCGAAAAAGTTCGCCGCGTCTCGGCAAATCTGGATTTCACCTATGTCGATCTAACGGACGCATCTCGCTTTGAATCGGCGATCAAGAAAAACACGCGGATGGTCTGGATCGAAACGCCGAGCAATCCGCTTCTCAAGATCATCGACTTGGAAGCGATCGCGAAACTGGCGCGCGAACACAACATTATTTCAGTCTCCGACAGCACCTTTGCCACTCCTTGGATCCAGCGGCCGCTCGAATTCGGTTTTGATCTGGTGATCCATTCCGCAACCAAATATTTGAACGGACACTCGGACATGATCGGCGGAGTGACCGTGGTCGGAGAGAACAAGGAGCTCGGCGATCGAATGTGGTTCCTGCAAAATTCGGTCGGCGCGATCGCGGGAGCATTCGATAGTTTTTTGGTGCTGCGCAGTTTAAAAACTTTGGCGCTGCGAATGGAGCGCCACTGTGCAAACGCACTCGAGATCGCGCGCTGGCTGGAAGAACAACCCCAGGTGAAATCAGTCAGCTATCCGGGGCTAAAATCGCACCCGCAACACGATCTCGCCCGCACCCAAATGCGCGGATTTGGCGGGATGGTCACGATCGTTTTAGAAACGGATCTCGCCGGAACCCGACGATTTCTTGAGAATACGCACCTGTTCGCGCTCGCGGAAAGTTTGGGCGGTGTCGAAAGCCTGATCAATCATCCCGCGCTCATGACCCACGCCTCGGTACCAAAAGAGCAACGCGAAGCACTCGGCGTCACCGATTCGCTCGTTCGAATTTCAGTCGGCGTGGAAGATCTGCGAGATTTGACTGACGATCTGAAGGCCGCCCTCGAAACGATCTGAGGGTAGGGCGCGCGTCTCGCGCGCCGATTCGGACGTCTCTTCCGAATCTATTTGCAAATTACAGCGTCCGGCGAGACACCGGACGCCGCGTGCGAGACGCACGCCTTACCCTGGCATGTTTGTGATTACGCGAGATGGAATTAACTTCCTCGCTCAATGGGCAATACCTTCGGCCAACTTTTTCGCGTCACGACGTTTGGCGAGTCGCACGGCGGCGGGATTGGTGTGGTGATTGATGGTTGTCCGCCCAAGATCGGCATCTCCGAGGCTGACATTCAACGCGAGCTCGACCGGCGACGCCCCGGCCAGAGCAAGATCACAACGCAACGGCAGGAAGAAGATCGCTGCGAAATTCTTTCCGGAATCTTTGAAGGCAAGACGCTCGGCACTCCGATTGGAATGCTGGTTCGCAATAAAGACGCCCGGCCGCAGGATTATGCCGAGGTCGCAAAAAAATTCCGGCCGTCGCACGCCGACTTTACTTACGAAGCGAAATACGGAATCCGGAATTGGCAGGGCGGGGGCCGCGCTTCCGCGCGCGAAACGATTGGGCGCGTGGCCGCCGCTGCGGTCGCGCGAAAAGTGCTGCGCACGTTTTATCCGAAGATCGACATCATAGCCTACGTCACACAAATCCACGCCCTCGCGGCGAAGATCGACCGGTCGAAGGTGAAAACCGACGATGTCGATGCAAACATGGTCCGCTGTCCGGACAAAGCCTCGGCCAAGAAAATGATTTCATTGATCGAAAAAACTCGCGCCGAAGGCGATTCATTAGGTGGTGTGATCGAATGCGTGGTGCGCGACGCGCCGGTTGGTTTGGGCGAACCGGTTTTCGACAAGCTCGAGGCCGATCTTGCCAAAGCCATGCTCAGTTTGCCAGCGACGAAAGGTTTCGAGATTGGTTCCGGTTTTTCGTCCACGCGCATGCGTGGCTCGGAGCACAACGATCCGTTTGAGATGCGCGGCGGCAAGATTCGAACATCGACAAATTATTCCGGCGGCATCCAGGGCGGGATTTCAAACGGCGAAGAAATTTATTTTCGGGTTGCGTTCAAACCGACTGCGACGATCGCTCGCGAACAAAAAACGGTCAGCGCATCGCGCGAACAAACAAAACTCGCAGCTCGCGGTCGTCACGATCCGTGTGTCTTGCCGCGAGCAGTGCCAATGGTCGAGGCGATGGCGGCGCTCGTCTTGTGCGACCACGCGCTCCGTCAGCGCGCTATTAATTTTTCGAACGAATGAATTCGCAACTTCAAGCCGCCGCCGGGTCGCCGCTTTGGCAGCTCGTCTTTGTTTCTTTCGCGCTTGCTTTAATTTTGTTCGAAGTCTTGCGCGGTTGGCGGCGCGGCCTGCCGCGACAGGTGGCACGATTGGGCGCTCTCGTCGCCGCGTATTTCGCCGCATATTTCGGCGGCAAATTTCTCGCGCCACTCCTCGGCATGTTTTTCAGGATGCCGGACGCGCTCTTGTCGATCTTCGCCGGCGCCATCTTTGCGCTTATCATTTACGCGCTCATCAGCGGGATTGGTACCGCTCTTTTTCGACGGACGAATCAACACGATTCGATGATCGTCCGATTACTGTACGGATCGACCGGCGCCTTGCTCGGAGTTTTCTTCGGTCTGTTCCTGGTCTGGATGATCGTGGTAGGAGTTCGGTCGATCGGTTCCGTCGCCGATGCGCAAGTGCGGGAGCAGGCGAGCGATTCAAGCGTGCTTCACGCCGTCGATGTGCGGCGGCGCTTTTTGGGCGAAGCGAACGAGGACCAGGCGCCTTTGACGACGTCGCTCGCGCGTCTGAAAAACTCGCTCGAGATGGGAGTGATCGGTAACGCGGTCAAGAAAATCGACGTTGTTCCACAAAAAACCTACGATGTAATCGAAAAGATTTCAGCCGTAGCAGCAAATCCTCAGAACGCGGAGCGGTTTCTCTCGTTTCCCGGCGCGCGCGAACTGAGTGAGCATCCAAAAATCATTGCCCTGCGGAATGACCAGGAGATCTCGCAAATGCTTACGCAGGGGCAGCTGCTCGAGTTGATCCAGGACCATCGCATCATCGACGCGGCGAATGATCCCGAGCTGCGAGCTCGATTGAAAAAATTCGATCTGAACGCGGCGCTGACTTATGCGCTGCAGAAACCGCAATGAAATACATCGCAACGATCGGTCTTGAAGTTCACGTTCAGCTAAAGACGCGCTCGAAAATGTTTTGCGCGTCCCCGGTAGAATTTGGAGCGGCGCCGAACACGCATACATGCCCGGTCTGCCTTGGTTTGCCGGGCGCGTTGCCAGTGATGAATCACGAGGCCCTGCGGATGACGGTGTTGACCGGACTCATGCTCGATTGCGACATCGCGCCGATCTGCAAGTTCGACCGCAAAAACTATTTTTATCCGGACATGCCGAAGAATTATCAGATCTCTCAGTACGACATGCCGCTGTGCGAAAACGGCCGTGTGCCGTTGCATGATCTCGCGTATCCAAAAGATGCGCAAAAAAATATCGCGACGCCGGACAAGGAAGTGCATCTGGTGCGCATTCATCTCGAGGAGGACGTGGCCAAAAGTTTCCATTTCGAGGCGAGCACCGGCATCGATTTCAATCGTGCCGGCACGCCGCTGATGGAAATCGTGACGCAGCCCGAAATCAATTCGCCGGAAGAGGCTTTCGCGTTTCTCACGTCGCTCAAACAGATCCTGGTTTACGGCGCGGTCAGCGATGCCGACATGGAGAAAGGGCAACTGCGTTGCGACTGCAACGTTTCCGTGCGTCCGGAGAAACAGACGGAGCTCGGCGCGAAGATCGAGATCAAGAACATGAATTCGATCAGCGGGGTGCGACGTGCACTGGCGTTTGAAATTCAGCGACAAACCGAGGCGCTCGAGCGCGGCGAGAAGCTTCAACAGGAAACGCGCGGCTGGGACGATGCCGCCGGCGAAACGTTTCTGATGCGGACGAAGGAATCGGCGCACGACTATCGTTACTTTCCCGACCCGGACCTCGTCCCGGTGAAAAGTGAAGTGTTGCTGGCGGATGCGCGCGCACGCGTTCCGGAATTGCCGAAAGCAAAACGCGCGCGGTTCATCGAGCAATATCAAATCACGCCGTATGATGCGGGCGTGCTAGCGGACGATATCGATCTTGCGGGCTATTTCGAGACGGCAGCCAAAAGCGCGAAGAAACCCAAGAATGTCGCGAACTGGATCTTGAACGACTTACAGAACGCGCTCAGCACCACGGGAAAGACCATCAATGATTGTCCGATTCCACCGGAAGCGCTCGACGAGCTGGTCAATTTGATCGAGAGCGGAAAAATCAGCGGCAAACAAGGCAAGGAAGTTTTCTCGGAAATGTTTTCCAGCGGCAAAGGCGCGGCCGCGATCGTGAAAGAAAAAGGGATCGAACAATTAAACGACACGAGCGCGATCGAAAAATTTTGTGACGAAGTGATCGCGGCAAACCCGAAACCAGCAGCGGATTTTAAGGCAGGTAACGCGGCGTCGCTCAATTTTCTCAAAGGCCAGGTGATGAAATTGTCGAAAGGCAAAGCGAATCCGCAGCTGGCCGGGGAAATTCTGGAAAAGAAACTAAACGGATAGTTGCGCGGTTTGATATTGCCTCTTTGTCATTCCGAGCGGAGTCCAGGAATCTCTTACTATTTCTGATCGGAAACATTTAGAGATGTCTCGACTCCGCTCGACATGACAAAAGAAGGAATGCGCATCCTAATCGCGCCGGATAAATTCAAAGGCTCCTTAAGCGCGCGCGAAGCGGCAGATAATATTGCGGCCGGTCTGCGCGAAGTTTTACCGGACGCCAAGATCGACATCGTGCCGATGGCCGACGGCGGCGAGGGAACCGCGGAAGTAATTTCGCAGGCGCTGAGCGCTTCGTGGTTGAACTGCAAAGCGCACGACCCGCTCGGCCGCCAGATCGAAGCGCGTTACGGGTGGGTCGAAAATCATTCGCCTTCGCCAAGACTACGGCGTGACTGGCGAGAACTGGCGGTGATGGAGATGAGTGAGGCGGCGGGCATGCGTCGACTACAGCCGAGCGAGAGGAATATCGATCTTGCGAGCACGTTCGGCGTCGGTGAAATGATTTCGGACGCGGCGCGGCGCAACGCGCAACAAATCATCATTGGACTTGGAGGCAGCGCGACGAATGACGGCGGGCTTGGAATGGCGCGCGCGCTTGGATTCAGATTTTTCGACAAGGACAACACTGAAATCGAAAAGATTGTCGATCTCATTGCGCTTCAGCGAATTCAAAAGCCGAGCAAACTAGCGTTTCCGCAAATCATTGCGGCAGCAGATGTGCGGAATCCATTGCTCGGAGAAAATGGCGCGACGCGAGTGTTTGGTCCTCAGAAAGGCGTGATGCCCGATCAAATCGATAAATTCGAACGCGCGTTAACGAAACTGGCCGACGTTGTTGCTGAACAATTCGGATTCGACTATCGCGACAAACCTGGCGCGGGCGCGGCGGGCGGACTGGGGTTTGGATTGATGAGCTTTTGCGGCGCAACAATTCGGCCAGGTTTCGACGTGGTGGCGGAATCAGTGGGACTCGAGTCGAAAATGAAAAATGTCGATCTTGTCATCACCGGTGAAGGGAGTTTGGATCGACAAACCCTCGAAGGGAAAACGCCGGCCGGCGTCGCGCGGCTCGCGCGCAAACTGGGCAAACGTGTTTTCGCGATGGTCGGTCGCGCAACTGACGACGCGGAAGTGCGGAGACTTTTTGACGGCGTTTATCAGAACGCGCGATCTGGAATGAGTCAGGAAGAAAATATGAAAAAGGCGGCGGAGCTGTTGCGCGAGAATGCGCGGGTTTTCGCGAAGCAACTGTAGGGCAAGCGCCTCGCTTGCCTTATTTTTTCGGCAGACGGAGCGCCTGCCCTACAATTTTTGACCCAAAGCGGCTTTCATTTCGCACGTAGTGAGCGAAAATAGGCGGCTCATGCAGGAGATCCCTCCGGGCGCGCTGACGCCTTTCGTCTTTTCCGATCCGGCTGGCAAACGCTGGCCGCGTCTACGGCTCATCTTGCTGATTTTCGGCGTGCTCGCTTTTCTCGGGACGGTGCTGTTTGTGCAAACGCTATTTGTCGCGCCCCAAATGCGGGTGCCGTTTTCGTTGAGGCAGTTGAAGGGACAGTTGAAAGCCCTGCAAAAGGCGAACCCGGCCGGCCAGGTGGCGCCAAGCTCGTTGCTCTGGCAAAAATTCGGCGCCGCGAAGCAGGCTGCGAAAAAATTAGCGGGAGTAACGCCAACGCCGGCGCCTCCGATAAAGCCGCGCAAAAAAGCGCCGCCAAATGAAGTTCGTCTCGCGTTTTATACCAATGGCGATCCCTACAGTTACACGTCGCTGGAGGAACACGCATCACTGATCACGCATTTGTGTCCAGAATGGATCACGGTCGTGAACGGGCTTGGCGATATTCAGATCGACTCCGACATTCGGTTACCGAAATTCTGCGCGAGCAAAGGAATCGCGCTTATGCCGTTGCTGACGAATTTGGTGGGCGACACGTGGCAGCCCGAAGCGATTGAAAATCTGGCGCACGGGCCGGCGGATCGACAGGAACGCTTTTTCGCAAAGGTAGTCGCAACGTTACGCGACGCGAAAGCCGCCGGGGTCGTGATCGACTGGGAACAAATCGATCCGGTTTACAAGAAAGACATCACTGCGTTCATTGACAAATTTTGCGACGCGCTTCACAACGACGACAAAGAACTCTGGCTCACCGTTCAACCGGGTCAGGAGCTCGACTACATCGATTTCGATGAGCTTTCGGACAACGTCGACCGATTTGTGGCGTCGCTTTTCGATGAAACGTCGGACATCGACCCGCCCGGGCCGCTCGGGTCGCGGCCATGGTTTGAAGGTTGGCTGCACGTGTTGCTCGAAGGCAGCGATACCAAGCAATGGATCATCACGCTCGGCAGTTACGGCTACGATTGGACGATCGGTGGCAAGAAAGCGGAGCTGATCAGTTTCCCGGAGGCGATGAGCCGCGCCAACAACGCCGAGATCGAGTCGGCGGAAGTGAGCGGGCCGAGTTACAATCCGTATTTTTATTTCGAGGACTCGGACAAGGAACATGCCGTTTGGTTTCTCGATGTCATCACGTTCTTGAATGAGCTGCGCGAAGTGCACGGGCAAAAAGCGGGCGGGTTCGCGCTCTATCGTCTCGGCACGGAAGATCCTGCGATCTGGGACGCGCTCGCTATTTCGAAAGATTTCAAGATCGAGAATCAAACACGCGAAGCGCTCGAGGTGTTGAAAGGCACCGACACAATAACCGACGTCGGCGAAGGCGAGATTGTGACCGTTGATGAAAGTCGCTCCGATGGAATGCGCAGGCTTGCGGTCGACTCGGAGGGTTATCTCACCGCGAAATACACAAAGTTTCCCGAGTTCCCGACGCTGTATCATCAGGGCGCCGGTGGCGAACATCAGGTCGCACTCACGTTTGACGACGGTCCCGATCCGCAGTGGACGCCGAAGATTTTGGACATTCTGAAAGCGGCAAACGCGAAGGCCGCATTCTTTTTAGTTGGAATGAACGCGGAAAAATATCCGGGACTTGTCAATCGAATCGTCAACGAAGGTCACGAAATTGGGAACCATACCTATTATCATCCGAACCTGGCCCTGGCCTGGCCTGAGCACGTCCGGCTCGAACTGAATGCGACCCAGCTTTTAATCGAAACCATTACCGGCCGGGCGACCACTTTGTTTCGCCCGCCTTACGCCGCCGATACACAGCCGTCCCAAATTAGCGAGCTGATGCCGTTACGGATCGCGCAGGAATTGAACTATCTCGTCGTCCTAGAAAATATCGATCCACAGGATTGGGCGAAACCCGGCGCCGACATCATTTTGCAACGAGTGAAGCAACAACGGCGCGATGGCAGCATTATCTTGTTGCATGACGCTGGTGGCGATCGTTCCCAAACCGTGGCTGCATTGCCGCGCATTCTCGATTGGCTGCACACGCGCGGCGACACGATTGTCTCATTGAGCACTTTGTTGGGGACAACGCGCGACGCAGTGATGCCGCCGTTGCAAACAACGAATTCATCGTTGACGCGACTAGTCAGTAGCGTCGGGTTTCGCGTTTACCACGCACTCGAAGAATTTCTCTGGGCTTTCATGATTGTGGCAACAGCGCTGGTGGTCGCGCGTACGCTGGTCGTGATTTGGCTCGCTTACCGCTTTCGGCGTTTACCGAGCAGCGATTTCGCGGAGCCGGTCAGCATCGTAATGGCCGCTTACAATGAAGGGAAAGTAATTACCGAAACTCTGCGTTCGCTGCTTTCAACCGATTACAAAGGCGAGATCGAAGTCATCGTAGTGGACGATGGCTCTCGCGACGAAACCAGTGTCGAAGTTGGACGCATGGCGGACGTCGATTCACGTGTGCGTTTGCTGCGTCAGGAAAACCGTGGGAAAGCGCGCGCGTTACAGCGCGCTCTTGCAGCGGTCCATCATGGCATTGTTGTGTTCGTCGATGCGGACACGCATTTTCAACGCGATACCCTGTCGTCGCTACTCGAGCCGCTCGCCGATGAAACGATCGGCGCCGTTTCCGGTCACGCCAAAGTGGGGAATCTGCGCACATTCATCGCGCGCTGCCAATCGCTTGAGTATACCTGCGGATTCAATCTCGATCGTCGCGCCTACACCCGTTGGAACTGCATCACGGTGGTGCCGGGTGCGATCAGTGCGATCCGGAAGGAAGCGATCGATCGGGCCGGCGGGTTGAGTTTGCAAACACTGGCGGAAGATACCGATCTCACTCTCGCTTTGCACAAAGATCGACAACGGATCGTCTACGTGCCGCAGGCGATTGCTTGGACCGAAGCACCGGAATCGGTGCGCACGCTGGCGCGGCAGCGTTTTCGCTGGGCTTACGGGACGCTGCAATGTCTTTGGAAACATCGCGACATGGTTTTCAATTGGAATTATCGCGCGCTCGGCTGGTTCAGTTTGCCGAGTGTTTGGTTTTTTCAAATCATTCTTGTCGCCATTACGCCCATGGTCGATTTATTTTTACTCGCCTCGCTTCCATTTGGCGCATGGCGCGCGGTCTTGCCATTCGTGATCACATTCCTTTCGATGGACGTGATTCTGGCCACGCTCGCTTGCATTCTGGAACGGGAACCGATTACGCGCGCGTGGCGGATTTTACCGATGCGGCTGATCTATCGGCCGATGCTGAGCTATTGCATTTGGAAAGCAATTTTGCGCGCGATCAAAGGCGCATGGGTCAGTTGGGGAAAACTGGAACGCACCGCCAGCGTGCCGGTGCGCGCGTAGCGCGCACGCAATGACGAAGCAGGAATGACGAAATCCGAATGACGAAAATTCTTCCCCACGCGCTTCTTCGTCATTTAAACATTCGGGTTTGTTTCGTCATTCGTCATTCGTCATTCGTCATTTTTTTCGTGATCGTCCTTGCTTCATGCCGGAAACCTGGCCTAACGAACGCTCGCATCGATCCCAACGGCCCGGTCGAGGTGGTTGTTCCGGAGCATGGCGCCTATACCGGCGCATTCATGGACTTCGGGGACGAAGAAGACGACGTCACACTCGAAATGATTGAAGATTTCGAGCAAATGGTCGGGAAGCATCAGGCGATCATTGCATCGTCGAGCTATTGGGGTGAGCAAACCTTTCCGACGGCGAACCTGAATGTGGCCTGGCGTCACGGCTCGCTGCCGCTGGTGTTTTGGTCGCCGTGGGACAAACCGTACGAGCAAAACCACGGGCCGGACAAATTCAACCTCATCGATATCATTGCTGGAAAATGGGACGCCTACATCGATAAGTGGGCCGATGGCGCGCGCGAGTTCGGTCATCCAATGATTGTTGCTTTCGGTGTGGAGATGAACGGTGACTGGTTTCCCTGGTCGGGAACGTTTTATGGCGGCGAAGACTGGGATGAGGACGCCGATAATTGGAAAGGTCCGGAAAATTTTCGGCGCGCGTATCGGCACGTGGTCGATCGCGTCCGAGCGCGCGGCGCGACAAACATCAAATGGATGTTTCACACCAACAATTATTCCTATCCGCTCGACACCTGGAATTTTGCGCCGGCTTATTATCCGGGCTCCGATTACGTCGATTGGTTAGGCATGAGCGTTTACGGTCAGCAATTTAAGGACGAACCCAACCCGGATATCACTTCGCTAATGGACTGGCCGTATCAGGAATTAAGCGGACTCGATCCGAACAAGCCGATCATGATTACGGAATGGGCGACTGGCGAATTTCCCTATCCCGCCGGCGAACCGGGAATTCATAAACCGGAATGGATCAAACAAGCTCTGGAACTTTTTCGGACCCGATATCCGCGGGTCAAGGCGGCGGTGTATTGGCACGAGCGCTGGCAAAATGTCGATCAGACCTACAGCAATTTGCGCGTTAATTCGTCGGTGGAATCGCTCCAAGCGTACCACGACGGCGTGGCGAATCCGGATTGGTTAGGCAATCTGATCCTGCGTGCGCTGCCGAAATCTGAGTCGAAATAACGCTCCCCCCACTCCTGCCGGCGAAACGTTGCCGCTCTTTGTCATGTCGAGCGAAGCCGAGACATCTCTAAATGTTTCCGGCTCTCAGAAATAGTAAGAGATTCCTCGACTCCGCCCGGAATGACAGTTAATGCCAAACCGCGAGAATTCCGCCGAGCGCAATACAGCCAAAAAAGTGGTAGCTCGCATCGATTAACCAGACTTTAAACGGTTTCGATTCCCACAAATATTGGACCGTCAGAGCGGTCGCCGAAAATCCAAGCCCGACACCGGCGCCGAGCTTCAATCCATAACCCAACTCGGCGATGCCAGTCCTTGAGATTAAACGGGCCATGATCGCGGCGGCGACGAGATTACAAATGAAATTCCCGATCATTTTCGCCGCCATGCCGCTGCGCTCGAGCTTGACTCCGTGTTGCTCGATGCCCGCCACCCAGATTTTCCCGAACAAAGCCATGTACCAGATGGCGCCGATGACCCAATAAACTGCCGCCGCACAAATTATTGCTACCCAGTTCATTGCTAACCAGTTCATACCGGCGGTTGTCTCAAGCTTGTCGATCTAAAGCAAGGGAAAATCTGGATTGTAGCTGCCGGTCCGAGCCGGACTGGCGTTGTCTCTGGCGGCAGAAGGGATGATGACCTGCCGGTGAGGACACCGGCAGCTACAACGCCGGGAAAAAATCAGTCCAGTTAGACAAAATCCATGATTGGCGGCGTCTTGATTATAAAAGACCGTGAAAAGGTCATGGAGAATGTCGCCACCGATGAACATTGGAAGAATTGCTTTTCTCAGCTCGCGCCCGGGTTGCTGCTCTTCGCGCGGCAATGGGCGCGATCGGCGGCCGATGCAGAGGACATTGTCCAGGAAGCTTTCGTCCGTTTTTGGCGAAAACGGCACGACGTCGCGAATCGCGGCCTCCTTTACGCAACGGTTCGCTCCATTGCTCTCGATTTTCTCCGGCGCGATAGCCGGCGCGCCCGCCGCGAATCGACTGCCGTTTCCGAGACTGATCAGATGGTCCAACCGATGTTCGAAGTCGAAGACGAAACTCAACGTGCGCTGGTCGCCGCGCTCGAACTTTTGCCTAACGAACAGCGGGAGGTGCTGGTGATGAAGATTTGGAACGAACTTACTTTCGCTGAGATCGCGAGTGTTCTTGAGATTTCGCAGAACACGGCCGCGTCTCGATATCGCTACGCCCTCACCGCTCTGAAAAAGAATTTGCCCTCCGTATGAACGATTTTTCCGACATCGAAAGCAAATTACGAAAACTCCGGCCGGTTCAGCCGTCGGCGGATTTGGTGTCGCGGATTGAGCAGGCGCTGGGCGAAGATAGATCGACCCACCTCCGCCAAATGCCAGTCCGGCTCGGACCTACGGTGAGGCAGGCATCTACTGCCGGAGTGCTTCCGCGCGAGCGGCGGTTTCATTTTAACTGGCTTTCGCTTGGCCTTGGTTTGGCTGCGGCGGCCGCGCTTGTCCTGTTCGCCCGCATTCAACTCGACCGGCCGGCGAAAAAATCGCCCACGCTCGCGGCGATCACTCCATCGCCGGCGTTTTCAACGGTAGATTCGACTGCGCAATTTGTTCCGGCCGGTTTGACGCAGGTCGTTTACCACACCCGCGACGAAGGACTTCATTTCCCGAACAATTCCGAACAGCCGATGCGCCGCGTTCGCTCGCACAGCCGGGAAACGTTGCGGTGGCGCAACCCAACCACTGGCGCGTCGCTGCGCATCTCTTATCCGAGCGAAGAAGTTTCTCTGGTTCCGGTTACCGGCCAATGAATTTCACAACCTAAACTATGAAAACAAAATCCATCGCAACCATCGCCGCGATCGCGCTTCTGCCGGTTGCCGCGTTCACCCAACCGCCGCCCAATCCGCCGAACCCACCGAATCCGCCGGGACCGCCGCCAGGAACGGCGCCGGAACGACACGAGAAAATGCCGAGAGTGCCGGTCACCTATCTTGGCGTCGAAACTTCCGATGTGCCCAGAGTTGTGAGCGAACAGCTCGGCCTGCCGAAAGGTTTTGGCCTGGTCGTTGATTATGTTGTTCCGGACGGGCCGGCCGCCGCCGCGGGGGTTCAACAAAACGACATCCTCAAAATGTTGAACGATCAAATTCTGACCGAACCGGATCAACTTTCGAAACTCGTGCGCAGTTTTTCGGAGGGGACAACCGTCACGCTCACTGTCTTGCGGAAAGGCAAGGAAGAGAAAATCGGTGTGAAGCTGTCGAAAAAAGAAGTTCCGCAGGAACGCGAGTTTGGTCCGGGCCGCCACCGCCACGATTTCAACTTCAATGGGATGGATTTTGGCGATTTCGGTATGAACGATTTAAAAGACCAGATGGATCATTTGAGGGAACAACTCGGGAACGAAAAGCAGGGGATGATCCATGACGCCGTGATGACGGCCCAGGCTGAGGCACAACGCGTCCGTGAGGAAGCGCAACGCCGTCGCGACATGTCGCAACAGATGCGCGATCAAGCGCAACGAATCCGTGACGAAGCGAGGCGTGTGCGCGATGAAGCCCGCCGCGCCGCCGGAAACGGCAATGTCACCATCACCACGGATCAGGATGGTGGATTGAAGACCACCAAGATCGACATCGGCAAAGCGCAGATTGTTTACTCGGATGACAAAGGCGAGCTTCGGGTCGAGAAAGTTGATGGAAAAAAAGTCCTGACCGCAAAAGACCCGCAGGGACTGCTCTTGTTCAGCGGCCCGGTCGAAACGAAAGAAGAGTTGGACAAAGTTCCAGCTGAGGTGCGGCAGCGTTACGAAAAATTGCAGCAGAACGATCTGCCGGCTGTGATTTCCGCCCACGAATCCGACCTGGATAACGAGAATGACTCAACCGACGAAGATGATGACGAAGCCGATATTCAATCGATGAATCAGGTTTCGACGCAGCCGACGAATCGCCTCGGTAATTTTTCGTTTATCAAGCTTTGAGGCAGAGAGAGACTCCGTCCAGCGCCTTAACCTGGTTTAGCCAGACCGCTCGGCGGAGTTTTCCTTGTCGATCTTAAGCGAGCGGCTCTATTAACGCTGGCCGCAAGAATCGACATGTTCATTCGCGTTTTAATTTTCGGTGCGGTTGTGCTTTTCGCCAACCCGTCACGGGCGCAAGCCCCGACGGTAGCACCGAGCGCGTCTCCATCGCTCGAGCAGCGCGTGGCTGATCTCGAAGCTTACATTAATAATGGAGCCCGCGGTTCCGATTCGGCGAACGCGAAAACTGCTTCCAACATTTCCGGCTCCGGTCCTGGTCACAATGGCTGGATGATGACCGCGTCCGCGCTGGTTCTCTTTATGACGCTGCCGGGACTGGCTCTCTTTTACGGCGGACTCGTTAGGCAGAAAAATGTGTTGTCGGTCCTGGCCCAATGCCTCGGCATCGCAGGATTGGTCGCGATTATTTGGTGGGCGGTCGGATATTCGCTCGTTTTTTCGCGCGGCTCGCCGTTCATCGGTGGGTTGAAGTTTGCATTTCTTCGCGGAGTCGATGCCCAGCCGAACGGAGATTACTCCTACTGGGTTTCGCAAAATATTTTTGCGATGTATCAACTGATGTTTGCCATCATCACGCCGGCTTTGATCATTGGTGCGGTTGCGGAACGGATCAGATTTGCCGCGGTGCTCGTGTTCGTCGGCGTTTGGATGTTCGTCGTTTATTTTCCACTCGCGCACATGGTCTGGGGGATCGACGGGTTGATGAACGGCGTTTGGAATTCGCGAGCGAAGATTACCGCGATCGACTTTGCCGGCGGCACGGTCGTGCACATGTCGTCCGGCTGGTCGGCGCTCGTTCTTTGCGCTTTACTCGGGCCGCGACTCGGTTTTCGAAAAGAAATTATGGCCCCGCACAGCATGGTGCTTTGCATGGTTGGAGCCGGAATGCTTTGGGTCGGTTGGTACGGTTTTAACGCCGGCAGCGCACTCGGCGCCGATGGAATTGCGGCGAACGCTTTCATGACAACAACACTCGCGACTGCAGTGGCGTCCTTTACCTGGGCGATGCTCGAGTACGCGCTACGCGGAAAACCGAGTGTCCTCGGATTTTGTTCCGGCGCGGTTGGCGGACTAGTCGTAATTACTCCCGCATGTGGCTACGTCGATGCGACCGGAGCGATCATCATCGGAATTCTTGCGGGGATCGGGCCGTTCTTTGCCTGCACGAAACTAAAATCGTGGTTCCACTACGACGATGCGCTGGATACTTTCGGCGTGCACGCGGTAGGTGGAACACTTGGCGCGTTTCTTACCGGATTGCTCGCGACTGCGCAGGTGAATGCGAACCTTACCGGAACGCCGGCCACGCAGAATGGTTTGGGAAAAATTATCGGCCACCTGCTTTGGCTCGAGCAACTAAAGGCGATCGCGATCACAATTTTGCTCGCGGTTGCGGCGACCGTCATCATCGGCGCCGTTGTGAAAACGTTTATCGGCCTGCGGATCGCTCCGGAAGTCGAGCGACAGGGGCTCGATATCAACGAACACGGCGAAGAAGGCTACATCGTTTCAGGGTAAGAACGGGTTCGTACAAAAAAACGCGCGGCTTTTCGGCCGCGCGTTTCAAAAATTATTGCTAACCGTTAATTACCGCCGGAATTGGTTCCGCCACCCTGCATCTGCTTCACCGCCGCGCCAGTAAGCCTCTCTACTTTTCCCGTTCCAGCTGTCGCAGCCGCCGTCGTGTCGCCATTATCGTCTACTTCGACCCATCGGCCGCTGAGATTGCTGCCAGTCTCCGATGGCACATAAACCATGTGGGTGTGTTTCTTGACTTTGTTGGCCGCCAATTGACCGGTCAATTTAAAGTCGAGCTGCGTCGGCCTGTCGGCGAAAGTCTTCGTGTTGTTGATGGTTGCCTTGACGGCGCCGTTAACAAAAAGAACAACTTCATAATCGGTGTTCGGCAATTTGCTGACGACGTAGTGTCCGTTAGCATCTGTCCGGACGATTTTCTGGAGGCCGCTTCCGTCTTTAGCTTGAATATGCACTTCAGCGCCGCCGACTGGCTGATTCTTGGAATCCTTTACATTACCCTGCAGGGTGGAAGGGCCGGCCGGGGAAGCCCAGGCGGCTACGCCAGAGATGAGTAACGTGACAAAACAGATTTGGAGCGATTTGATGATCATAGAGGTGGATTAGGATAAACGAGAACGTTGAATGGTGCAAGGACGCCGGACAATGTCCGACAATCTTGCCTCTGCCCGGAAACTCAATCTTAGTGCGGGAATCCTTGCTCGCCGGTGGTCTGTATCTGCCTCGCCAGGGCGCTTCCTTGCCATCTCATCCGTTCCTGCATTCCGCTTGGCATCGCTTTGGCATCATCCTCGACTTCCATCCAAACTCCGAGGTGGCTTCCGGTTTGCTGCGGCACCCAAACGTAATGTTTTCCTTTGGCGAAAGGTCTCGCGATCGCGCCCTTTTGAAGGTCGAAGTTCAGAGTTTGCACCTCGCCGGCCTTGGTTCTGACGTTGTTGATGGACGCTTTGGTTACGCCATCGACCAACAACGTGACACTGTAAGTGCCGGTCTCCAATGCTGGGTAATTATAATGGCCGTTGGCATTTGTATGAATCTTGCCAACTTTGCTCGCATCTTTGCCCTGGATGCGGATCTCCGCGCCTTGGATCGGCTGGCCGGCGGCGCCTTTGACGACGCCGCTAAGCGTGGCCTCTCCCTCGGCGTGGGCTTTCAACATTAAGCAGAATGAAACAAACACGACGATGACTACGCGTATGAGGGTAAGCATATTCCGAGGATACGACCGTGGCGGGCTTTTGTAAAATCTGATCCGACCGGTGGAAATTTGCCGGCGGAGGGACTTGAACCCACACGATCTTGCGATCACTGGATTTTGAGTTGCTCCGTTCCCTTTGGGAACAATTTCTGGTGTCTCCGTGGTGGTTATCTCCGCCATGTGTGCCGGGAAATTCACCCGGCCAAAACTCAATTCTCGTTCTTGTAACACATGGCCTCTTTCACTCGCCATTATTCCCCGCCCGCGTTTCTAAAAGCGGTAAAAGTGGACGCTTTAAAGCACGTTATTCGAAAGGGAGACCTACGCCCCCACGCTGGTGGTTGGTATCCGTGGGGAAGCGTCTTACTGGAACCAGAAAAATCCGGCGTTTTTTCCCAACCGAGAAAAGGGCAAAAGAATTTATTTCCATTGTTGGTTTGATTGCCGGGTTTGTTGCCAAATCCGTCATGCACATGCACATGACACTACTCTGGATGATAGTGCTCGGGATCGTCGGTTCGATTGTAGGCGGATGTGTAAATCACATGTTTTCACGGCCGAAGGAAGGCGCCCAATTTCATCCGGCAGGTATTATCTTCTCGATACTTGGCGCCCTTCTTGTTTTGTTTGTCTGCAACAAACTGAAGCTGGACTTTCCTGGTGGGATAGCGTGGGAAATGGCGGGAAGCTGGCTTACGGCGTGGCGCCGACAGAATAGCTTGGCTCCGGGGATAGCGACGTGCTATCCACGATCCGTGAACAGAAACATCTTCTTCATCGGAGTCACTGTCGTTATCATCATCGTCCCATTGGCAGCCGGGCAGCCGGACACGTGCGCCCATAATTGGAGCAACCAAAGGGGGTGAACAAAAATGCGGAGGACACTAAAAAGAACCAAGAGCAAGAAGCAGGCGGGCCGAGCGCGGGATTTGAAGCCCGTGAAGGAGGTGAAGGGTAGTGGCAAGATTCAGCACGTGGTCGAGCGCCACGAGACCGCCGTCACCGAAGATGTGAAAGAACTCAAAAAGCTTTGGGAAGAGATCGAACAAATTAAGTCCGACATCGCGCACATCTTAGAGGCGCTAGAAACTTTACAGATGTGGGTGCCAATGTCGCGAGCTGAGATACCGCAGTACGCATGGGCGTATAGGAAATTTGTAGACATCACGACCCGCTTACGGCAAGAGGCCCGTTCCCGGTAGCGCAGGATCTTTGTTCTCGACCAACGGATTCGAGTCGTCGTACTCTACGCGACCTGAGCCCCACCGCACAATCTGGACGGCGTTGGCTCACACAGTAGCGCCGGCAAACCCACGATAGGAAAACTATGAACTACAACATCGCAACAATCCTCGCCGTCATCGCAATCATCTTCGTCCTGATCACTTACATCACCAGCGCGCCGCTCGTGCCGGTCGCAGTCATCCTGCTCGGGCTGGCGATTATTTTCGGGGGACGCGGAAGCGGAAGTTTGAGAAACAGCTAAAAAATAGCGAACTTTTCGGGCGACCGGGCTGAAAGACCCGATTCGGCGACCCTTTCGCGCGACGACCTTCGTCTTTTCACGCGCCCCTAAGGCCCGGAATCCGGATTGCCGACGACCAGAAACCGTGTTGTCGGGCGGGGGTTAGTTGTGTCCGAAACTGTCCGAAAGCCGCTGTCCCGCACGCCGCGTACGCGCGTTAGTTCTTGCGAGACCGGAGCAGTTAGACCTTCAGCAGTCGGTCAAAGAACGCGCGGTACCGCTGTAGGGCTACACGCAGGTCTTCGGTCGAGACGTTGTCGCCGCGACCCCACTGCCCGTCTAGTTTGGACCGCTCCTCGGCGAAGCTGTTCGCCAAGCGCTTGATTACTTCGGCAACCAACGAATCCGCTTGCTCGACGGCACGGCGAGTATGCAAACCAACTCCCAGTGTTCCCTACCTTGGAGTCTAAAAAAGCGGAAAACAACCGGTGTCCAGTTGGTCTCCGATTTTTGCCGATGCAGAATGGTGCGATATTGTGCGATAGAATCCGTGCGAATGACGCGAATTGACTCAAAGCTCGTCGTTTTTCCCTCTGGAAAGCCGATTTTTCGAGGGAACTTGGCGGTTCTGCCGGCGGAGGGACTTGAACCCACACGATCTTGCGATCACTGGATTTTGAGTCCAGCGCGTCTGCCATTCCGCCACGCCGGCGTGTCGAAAACGGAGCGACAAAATAGGGACTTCGCGCCGAACCTCAAGCGCTTCCCACCAAATCGAGCGGTTGCAAGCTGCGCGGCGGGCCAAAAATTTCGCGCAAAATAATCGCGTCGCGCAAACCGGATGTCGATCCTAGCAGCGTCGCGATATCGTACGTCTTGGTGCTGGATTGTGGCGCTATCGGCTGAAAGGCCGCCCTGACTTCGGCTTCTGAGATCGGCTCGAGCGGAGGCGGACCTTGCTGAACTTCGAACACCCTTGGCGCTCCGACTTTCGGTGGAAAAGTTCTCGCTTCGGGCGTCGGAGTTATTTGGCCGGGCAATTTTATTTCGCGCGGCAAATCTGGCGGCCGCGTTTTCAGCGGCGGGAGCGGCGATCTCAATGGAGGAGGAACATGCGGTAAAACCGTCGGCCTTTGATAGGTCGGTCGTGGCGCAACCGGTTCCGGCGGTTTCGATGTAGTTGGCTGCCCGAGCGCTTCCAGAAATTTGCGGATCCGTTCTTCATCTGTCTCGTCCGGACCGCGTGCAGCCGCGTGCTGAGTTTGCGGTGGAGATGTCGATCTTCGCTTCGTATCGCCGGGACGGCGGCCAGCCTTGGTCGCGGCTCGGGTCAGGATCTGAAAGAAAATCGCGATCGCGACGAACAAAAGGAAAAGCAGATTATCGAGATGTGCCGCCGCTAGCATTCCTTCTCCTTTCTATTTCTTAGCTCGCTTCTGTCCGTGGTTTGTCCGTTCCAGCAATCGATTCGCGCATCGACGTGTCCGCCTGCACGTTTTTCATCCGGTAATAATCCATGATGCCAAGATGACCGGCTCGGAATGCTTCCGCCATCGCCATTGGCACTTGCGCTTCCGCTTCGACGACCTTGGCGCGCATCTCCTGCGTCTTGGCCTTCATTTCCTGCTCCACGGCCACGGCCGCGGCGCGGCGCACTTCCGCTTTCGCCTGGGCAATACGCTTGTCGGCATCCGCTTGTTCGCTTTGCAATTTCGCGCCGATATTGTCGCCAACATCCACGTCGGCGATGTCGATGGAAAGAATTTCAAACGCCGTGTTGCTGTCGAGTCCCTTCGCCAACACTGCTTTTGAAATGCGATCCGGATTTTCGAGCACGTCTTTGTAAGAATCAGCCGAGCCGATCGCGCTCACGATGCCTTCGCCCACGCGCGCGATGATTGTTTCCTCGGTCGCGCCGCCGACAAATCGATCGAGATGCGAGCGCACCGTCACCCGCGCTTTCACCTTCGCGCCGATCCCGTCCTTGGCCACACCGTCGATGGTCGTCCGGCCCATGGTCGGATTTGGTACATCGATGACTTTCGGATTAATGCTCGTGCGCACCGCTTCGAGCACCGTTTTCCCGGTGCCTTTCGTGGCCAAATCGATCGCGCAGGCGCGATTGAAATCGAGCGAAATGCCGGCCTTGTCAGCCGCGATCAACGCCAGGATGACTTGAGTGACATCGCCGCCCGCGAGGTAATGCGCTTCCAGCGGATCACTCGGCACTTCAATGCCGGCCTTCACCGCGGTGATACGATTGTCGACGATCAATCCAACCGGCACTCGTCGTAGGCGCATCCCGATCATTTTGCCCATGCCGACCGGCGCATTGGCGATGCGCGCCCGGAGCCAGATCCCGAAAAAATTGAAAAGAACAATCGCGAAGACGAAACCAAAAACGGCGAGCACCGCGATCCCGACAAGATAAATAGCATCCATAACTTTGAGACGTTACTGGAAACGACCGGGCGCGAAAAGTTTTAATCGCGGCGATAAATGTTCGTTGCAATCCGCGCGAGACGGAATACGCATTGCGCGTTGTGACAAGAACGAAAGTCGCGGTGGTTGGCGCTTCCGGTTACACCGGCGAAGAACTCGTGCATCTGCTCCTCGCGCATCCGAATGTCGATCTGGTCGCGGCAACGTCGCGCCAATTGGCCGGCAAATCGCTCGCGCAGGTTTTCCCACGCTTGGTGCACGACAAGACCGCGGCTGCGCTTCAATTTTCCAATCCGGATCCAAAACAGCTCGCGCGCGAGGCTGGTCTTGTTTTTCTCGGCTTGCCCCATGGCCTCGCGGCCGAATTTGCCAAACCACTCTTGTCGGCTGGCGCACGCGTTGTCGATCTGAGCGCGGATTTTCGGGTAAAGGACGCCGCCGTTTACCAGGATTTTTATGGTCATGATCATCCCGCGCCGGATTTGTTAGGCCAATCGGTTTACGGTTTACCCGAAATTTACCGGGACCAAATTCGGGAAGCGAAACTGGTGGCTTGTCCCGGTTGTTATCCGACGAGCATTCTCATTCCTCTGCGGCCGCTCATTCGCCGGAAAGCGATCGATCGCAAAACGATTTTGGTCGCAAGCATGAGTGGCGTGACGGGCGCGGGTCGCAAAGTGGAGGCCGATTATCTTTTTCCGGAGTGCAACGAAAGCGTTCGGCCGTACGGCGTCCCAAAACATCGACATCTTTCCGAGATCGAGCAGGAGCTGTCGATTTTGGCCGATGAAAAAATTCTGATCCAATTCACGCCCCATCTGGTGCCGGTGAATCGTGGAATCGTGACAACGATTTATGCCGATATCGCGGGCAACGTAGTAAACATGGATCCGGCCGTAATTTTCAAGAGCGCCTACGCCGAGGAACCGTTCGTTCGTTTACTTGGAGACGAACGTCTGCCGGACACAAAAAACGTCGTCGGCACAAATTTTATCGAGGTCGCCTGGAAGATCGACAGGCGCACCCATCGCCTTGTTGTCATGAGCGCGATCGATAACATCGTTAAAGGCGCGAGCGGTCAGGCTGTTCAATGCATGAATCTGATGCTCGACCTGCCCGAGACCGCCGGGTTGATTTGAAAAATCCGTTTCGACAAATTTCCGGTTCGATTTGCACGCCGCGCGGTTTCAAATGCGCCGCGGTTTTCTGCGACATCAAGAAGCTGGGAACGGGCAAAGGTTCGGAGAAAGGACAAAAGCGCGATCTCGCATTGATTGTGTCCGATATTCCTGCGGTCGTGGCGGGAATGTTTACGACGAACCAGGTTTGCGCCGCACCGGTAAAAATTTCTCGGCAACGCTGCGATAAAAAATTTGCACGAGCGATCGTCGTGAACTCCGGAAATGCGAATGCGTGTACCGGCCAGCAGGGAATACGCGATGCGAAAACGATGACGCGATTAGCGACTGCTTCTGTAGCGGCGCTCTATGAGCGTCGCTCGAAAATCAAAACGAACGACGTTCTCGTTTGCTCGACTGGTCGGATCGGCGTGCGGATGCCGATGAAAAATATCGCGCGCGGCATTCGCGCATGCGCGCCGCGGATCGCAAGATCGACATCGAACGCGCGACAGGTTGCCGAAGCGATTATGACGACCGACATGCGCCGCAAAGAAATCGCGGTCGAATTTAGAGCTGGAAAATCGACCATCCGAATCGGCGGGATTTGCAAAGGCGCCGGGATGATTCAGCCCGGAATGGCGACCATGCTCGGATTCATAACTACAGACGCGGCAATTCAACCTGCGGCGTTGAAGCGCGCTCTTAAGATTGCGGTCGGGCAAAGTTTCAATCGAATCACGGTCGATGGCGACATGAGCACGAACGATTCCGTGATCGCGCTCGCGAATGGACTCGCTCGAAATTCGAAATCCGAAATTCGGCGCTCGCAATTTCAGAATGCGCTAAATCACGTTTGTCTCGAGCTGGCGAAGATGATTGTACGCGACGGCGAAGGCACTTCGCGATTTATCGCCTTGCACCTTCGCGGCGCGCGCAGCGACCGCGAAGCAGAAGCCGCCGCGCGTTCGATCGCGAACAGTTCGCTTGTGCGCACAAGCTGGTGCGGTGGCGATCCGAACTGGGGACGAATTCTCTGCGCGCTCGGATATTCGAAAGCAGATGTCGATGAAACGATGGTCGATGTTGGTTACGCTCAAACCGGCAGCCGCAAAATTCTTTTTGCATTTCGGCGTGGTCGTCCGACAAATGTCGCCTTGAAAACGCTGGCGAAAATTACTTCAGCACCTGAGTTCGATCTCCATGTCGATCTTCACCGCGGCCGGGGCGAATTTGTGCTCTACGCGGCGGACCTGACTGAAAATTACGTCGCCTTCAACAAAGGCGACATCACTGATCCCGCAACGCTTGGCGGCTAATATGGCAAATACAACCTGCTCAACCCTCACCTGCCGCTTCGCGACTTCCTCTCCCTGGCCAGGGAGAGGATTGAGGTGAGGGTCGAGTAATTTCAGCTCGAAATGGAAGAATTTATTTCGAAAGCGGCGACGTTGCTCGAAGCGTTGCCTTACATTCAGCGTTTCCGCAGCCAGATTTTCGTCGTGAAGTATGGCGGCAGTTTTATGGACTCGCCCGATCCGGAAGAACGCCACCGCGTCGCGCGCGACGTAGTTTTTCTCGAGGCGGTCGGGATCAATCCAGTGGTGGTGCACGGCGGTGGCAAAGCGATCACGCGAGCGCTGGAGGAAGCGGGCGTGAAATCCGAATTCGTGCACGGCTATCGGGTGACCGACGCGGCGAGCGCGGAAATTGTTGATCGCGTTTTGTCGCGCGAAGTTAATCCCGACATCGTGAAGGCGATCCAGGATTTCGGCGGCAAAGCGCGCGGCTTTGCCGGTCCCGAGATTTTTCGGTGTCGAAAATTTTCAGCGAAAGATGAGAAGGATGGAAATGTCGACCTTGGTTTTGTCGGCGAAGTCTGTGACGTGAATGCGGAACCGCTGCGGGAATGCATTCGGCGCAGCGTGACCCCTGTGATCAGTCCGACCGCGCTCGGCGGTGACGGCAAAATTTACAATTGCAACGCCGACATCGCGGCGGCGAAGACGGCGATTGCTTTGAAGGCACGCCGTTTGGTTTTCATGAGCGATGTGCCCGGGTTGCTCCGCGATCCAAAAAATGATGCGAGTTTGCTGACTCACCTGGCGGTGGGCGAAGTTCCGAAGTTGCGAAAGACCGGAGTGATCGGTGAAGGAATGATTCCAAAGGTGGACAGCGCGCTGGCCGCGATCGAGAGCGGCGTTGAAAAAGTGCAGTTCGTCGACGGAAGAATTCCGCATTCAGTGTTGCTCGAGATTTTTACCGACGCGGGAGTCGGGACCGAAGTCGTGCTATGAAAGGAGTCCTACCAGCGCCAAAGCCGGCAATTGTGCAGAACGAAACAAAACGCATTCGCGAATTGTTCGAAAAAAATGTTCTACCGTCGTACGCGCGCTTTGATCTCGTGCTGGAGCGCGGGGAGGGCAGTTACGTTTGGGATGTTGACGGAAAGCGCTACCTCGATCTCGCTGCCGGAATCGCAGTCTGCTCGTTAGGCCACGCGCATTCCGAGATGACCAAGGCGCTGACCGAGCAATCGCGAAAACTGATCCACGTCTCCAACCTATATTATAACGAGCTCCAGGGGCAGCTCGCGAAACGGATTGTCGATCTTATCGCGCCGGGGCGGGTTTTCTTCTGCAACAGCGGCGCGGAGGCGAACGAAGGCCTGTTCAAACTCGCCCGGAAATTCGGACATGACGATGGTCGCTACGAAATCATCACCACCGTCGATTCATTTCATGGGCGGACGCTGGCTGGAATCGCGGCGACCGGACAGGAGAAAGTCAAAAAGGGGTTCGAGCCGGCCGTTCCAGGATTCAAACAGGTACCGTTCAACGATCTCGAAGCGATGCGCCGCGCGATCACGCCCAAAACTGCAGCCATTTTGGTTGAGCCGGTGCAGGGCGAAAGCGGAATCACGATTGCCAGGCCGGAATATTTGATCGGCCTGCGGAGACTTTGCGACGAACAAAATTTGCTTTTGTTGTTCGATGAAGTGCAGGCCGGCCATTTCCGCACTGGAAGATTTCAAAGCTGGCAACGCATTATGGAAAACGAACATATCGATCTTGTCCCGGACGCGGTCTCGATGGCGAAGTCGTTAGGCGGAGGATTTCCGATGGGCGCCTTTTGGGTGGGAGAGAGGTTTGCGAATGTTCTCTCCGCGGGAACACACGCGAGCACGTTTGGCGGCACACCGCTGGCGTGCGCGGTCGCGCTGAAGATCTTCGATGTAATTGAGCGCGAGAACCTGGCCAAAAACGCGCGAGAGATTGGGGATCTCCTTTGGCGAGAACTGCGAACAATTGAGCAAAGATTTCCGAAAGTGGTGAAGGTCGTGCGCGGGCTTGGTTTAATGATCGGCATTGAATTTCAGCCGCAACTCCAGGCAGTCGATCTTGCGAAGGAACTACACCAGCGAAATGTTCTGACTGTGCCGGCGGGTAATTCGGTGATTCGATTGTTGCCCGCATTGAATCTTTCCCGCGGTGACGCGGAAGAAGGTTTGCGCGCGATCGAGGCGTTGATTACGCATCTGAGCAACCAGAAATAGTTAGAGATGTCTCGACTTCGCTCGACATGACAAAAAGGATTAGGCGCCCGCTCTATGAAACATTTATTGAGTATTGAGCAGCTTTCGCGGAATGAGATCGAGCGGATCCTCCATCGAACGGCCGAGCTCAAAACGAATCGCGGAAAGATTTCCGCGCAGCCGCTCGCCGGGCAAACCTGGGCTTTGATTTTTTCCAAACCTTCCACGCGGACGCGCGTTTCGTTTGACGTAGGAATTCGCGAGCTCGGTGGCGAAACGATTTATTTAAACGCGGCAGACGCGCAGCTTGGCCGGGGCGAGCTGATCAAGGACACGGCACGCGTGCTCGCGCGAATGATTCACGGCGCAGTGATTCGGACTTATGCGCAGAGCGACATCGAAGAGTTCGCCGAGTTTTCAGGTGTGCCGACGATCAACGCCCTGACCGATGACGAGCATCCGTGCCAGATCCTCGGCGACATTTTCACAATCATCGAAGAACGCGGTCAGATCGATAAGGCGGTCGTTGCATACATCGGTGACGGCATTTCAAATACGGCGCGGTCGTGGCTGTTCGCGGCCGGAAAGCTTGATTTTGAATTGCGGATCGCGTCGCACAAAAAATATCAGCCGAAAAAGAAATTGCTCGAACGCGCGGGCGGCAGCGTGACTTGTACGGACGACGTCGCCGCGGCAGCGCGCAATGCCGACGTTCTTTACACCGACATTTGGGTTTCGATGGGGAAAGAAGCGGAAGAGGCGCGCCGCGAAGCCGAGCTCGGACCGTACTGGATCAATGACTCAGTTGTGAAGTTGGCCAAACCGGACGCGATGGTGATGCATTGTTTGCCGGCCCACCGCGGTCAGGAGATCGACGAGAAGACTTTCGAAGCGCACGCCCAAACAATTTTCGATCAAGCCGAGAACCGGCTGCACGTGCAGAAAGCGATCCTGGTCGAGCTAGCAAAGTGATGCAGTCGGCCCCGGATTGCGATGGGGCATTCGCTTGCACGACGTGCAGACACTGTAGATGATCGGTTGATCGCCGCCACCGCTCCCGGGCTTGATGATCCGCTGGCACAAAGCGCAGACGGTGCTGCCGTCGCCCGTTTTTCCGGCGTTCCCGTTGGCCGTTCGACCCTGCCTTTTTTGCTGGCGTGGCATCGACACGGAATCGGATTTCGGGAGAGGAGTGGATTCGTAGATTTTTTAGAAATTGGTGGCGATCTCGCTAAATCGCTTTTTTTGAGTGGCTTGAGTGATGAGATAATTCGCTCGCGAGATTGTTAAGGCATTGAAAGATTTGGTGCTCGGGGCGGGACTTGAACCCGCATGCCTTTCGGCATACGCCCCTCAAACGTACGTGTCTGCCATTCCACCACCCGAGCTTTTGAGCGTGCGAAGTGCGCGAAACTTGCCGCCGAACCGCAGAGCTGGCAAGTGAGTTTGGCAAGCTTCTGGCCAAGCTCGTGCTCTTGATTGAGATCAAGATCAAGAGGAAGTGAAAGAGTATGAGCGAGCGTGAGAATCGTGACTGGATCAAAATTGATCTCCACATCCACACCCTCGATGATCCGAAGGATGTGATCGATTATTCGGCGCATCAGTTGCTCGAGCGTGCGAAGCTGCTCGGCTTCGGTGTGCTCGCCATTACGCTGCACGACGCGGTGTTCGATCGCGCGGAAGTTTTCGCGGATGCGGCCGCGATGGGAATTTTGCTGATACCTGCGGCTGAAGTGCGTTTGCAAGGCGCGGATGCGATTTTGTTGAACGTGACCGCGGCCGAAGTTGCGGCGTTAAAGGATTTTGAGGACCTTCGCCGACTTCGCGCCCGCCGAGGGTTGTCGATCTTCACGATTGCGCCCCATCCGTTCTACGTGCTGGGTGGTTCAATCGGGCCGCGTTTGTTTGATGAGATCGATTGCTTTGATGCGGTTGAGTTCTGTCATTTTCATAAAGGGCTGCTCAACCCAAATCGGCGCGCGGCGAAAGTGGCCGCTCAATTTAACAAGCCGCTGATTGCGACTTCCGACGCTCACCAGTTGCATGCTTTTGGCCGTCACTACACGAGCATTCCGCGTCCGAATGCATTGACGATCGATAACGTTTTTGCGGCCTTGCGAGAGGGACCCCTGCGCCTAACTAGTCCGCCGGCGTCGATTGTCGATCTTGCCAGCGCGATTTATTGGATCTTTCTCGCGCATCCGTTCAAGCTGCGACAAACGCAACGCCGGGATCCGGCAAAGGCGACACATTCCTGCTCCTCCAGCCTTGAATCCAAATCACAAACGTGACACACGTTAAGCCGATGAGAATTCTGCTGGTCGTTTTTCTGGCATTCGCGTTCGTTGTTGGTGGTTGCCAAACCCCTGCCCAAAAAAAAGAAAAACTGAAGCAGGCCGAACTTAAGAAGAAGGCCAAGGCAAATCTGCGCGAAGAAAGCAACGATGTTGATTTCCAGGCGTTTCTCGGCCGCCTGCGGAAAGCCGTGGCGAAACGCGATGTGGAGACAATCAAATCGATGATGACGGAGGATTTCGGCTACAAACTCGAGCCGGCCATGTCGGGCCCCGGCGTTTTTCAATATTGGGAACAGGAAAACCTCTGGCCGGAGCTGGACGGCATTTTGTCGGAGCGATTCGTAAAGAAAGGCGCTTTCATGGTCGCGCCGCCGCAGTTTGCCGACGCGTCGCTCAATTACGATGGCTATCGGATCGGAATCACGCGGGTCAGGGGGAGTTGGAAGTTTGCCTACTTCGTCAACGGCTGAGTCCGAGCCGGACTGGCGGTTGTGAAACAGTGACAACAAAACGGAAAACGGCGAAAGTCGAACCTCATCACTCGTCACTGTTCACTGGTCACTTTCTCGGTTTGCCGCATCGGCCGCCGTTTGTGTTCGTGCGAAAGTTGGTCGCGTGCGATCCGGGTGCGTCGGCCGAGTGCGAGACGCAGTTTCCCAGCAGCGATCCGATGTTCGCCGGACATTTTCCCGGCGATCCACTGGTGCCGGGCGTGATTTTGACGGAAGCGCTCGCGCAAACGGCGGGAATAGTTGCTGCATCTGGCCATCCAGAGAATTCGCAGCCGCGGTTTCTGCTCTCGGCGATTCGGCAAATGAAATTTCTCCGCGCAGCTCGACCGGACGAACGAATTGTTTTACGGGCTCGAAAAATCGCCGCGGTGGACGAGCTGCTTCAATTTGAAGTGGAAGCACTGGTCGATGGCAAACAGGTCGCGGCGGGTCAACTGGTGTTGAACGCGCTACCGACGGCCCGTTGAAAGAACGTCACTGAGTGGTTGCGGGCGCAGGCGGTCGCGCTTGTTCCAAATCGTAAATCGCACCCCAGGTTCCGGAAGCGGCGAGTGTTGCACTCTTCTCCCACGGGCGCGTGCTCGATCCATAATTCTTTTTTTCTTCGCTCCCCCAAAAAATATAACGCACGCGAAGAGTGCGGGCGAGATCGCGCCAGTTCGGGGCGCCTTGCATTAGTTTGGTGAGCAGGTCGTTCGTTTTTCCGTATTCATCGAATCCTTGCGTCCAAAGATGACCTGGATATCCCATCACCACTTTTCGACCCTCGAGGAGCAGCGGGTGATTGTAGGTCGGGTAGGCCGCAAATCGCGCCTCGACCGGCATTTTACGAACGACGAAATCGATTGCGTCCACTTCGCCGCGATTAGCGAAACCGAAACCCCCTTGGCCCGCGGCTAATCCACCGAATAGACTCACGAACCCGGAAGCAAAGAGCGCAAAGCAAACCGCCGCGCGAATCGATACCTCCCATTGCGTGATCAACTGCCGCCACAAGAACGGCAGCACGATGAAGTAAGCCCAGATTCCCATTTTCAAATTGTCCCAAATCCAGGGCGCGGTTTTGATCAAGAAAAAGAAAACAAAGATCGTGCTCGCTGCAAAAATAAACGCCACTTCTTCCGGCAGTTTTTCTTTCCAGCCAAATCCGCCTTTTACGACCCGGACTGCACACCACACGAGCAGGATTAAGGAAAGGAAAATCACAACCGCCCAGCTCCATGCAAATCGATGACTCCCGATCCGCCAGCAGCCCAACACAAACGCGCCAAACCCGATCGCAATCGCCGCCGATAATTCGAATCGCCTGGCTGCATGCGATTGATATACCTGCCACGCCATGAGTCCGATCAAAGTGAGCACCAGCGGAACGAGGATTCCAAAATTGAAAAACCAGAATCGAAAAAACGACATTTTGAACTCGCCCTCGTTCTGGGCCCACCCGGGATGAAATTCGAGGACCGATCCGGCGTGGAAATGATCGGTGACCAGCCAGACGAAGAACGTCGCCGGAATTAGTGCGCTAAGGATGAGAGTCAGAACGTGGCCACGAATTTGCGGATCGCCCGCCACAAAAAAACACGCGAGCACAATGCTAAGCGCCATAAACGTGTGGACGTGAAAGAGCGGCATTGACGCATAAAGCGAGAGTTCAACCCAAAACGGGAGCGGCCCGGATTGCTCGTCACCGCGAATCCGTCCGTCGGCGGATCGATCTTGTCCGTTGCGAAAATACTTTTCGCGCCAATGCCAGAGTAAAATTAAGCCGGCCGGAATCGCGTAGAGCAATCCGCGCTGAGTCACGAACATGGTCAGCGGAATACTTTTCCACGCGATGTTGTTGACGTCCTGGTAATCGACGAATTTGAAATTGCGCAGAAACTCAAAGCCCGCCAGACCGCCGTTGAAGAGGAAACCCGCGATCGCAAAACCGCCGCCCCAACGATAGAAGGCGTAGAACGTGGCGACGGACGCGAGCAGGCCGACCCAGACCAGGCCGGGAATAAGATCGATATTCGCTTTCAACAGGAGCGCATTGAAGAAATCGATCCCGGCCGGGTATCGAAGATGATCACTGAAGACGTAGATCGGATTGGATGGCCAAAGCCGGACGCCATTGGCGAAAAATTTGATGTGAGTGAGGTGAAGGCCGAGGTCGCCCAGGTTCATCGGCGATTGAATCTTCAGTTCAGTTCCATCGACAAAAAGCAGCCAGCAAAATGATCGGACGGCGAAAATGACGAAGAAACCGGCTAAAATCCAGATCGGGAGGTTGCGATATTTCGATGCTGCCGATTTGCCGTCATTTACAACATCACTCTGCAAGTTGGGATCGCTTGTTCTACGATATGCCAAGACCGCGAGCGCCGCGGCCAAGACAAGGGCGGCAAATGCGACCGGCGTGCTCAATCCGCCAGTGAGCATTCCGATTAGCAGTCCACAAATCGTGGCGAAGTTTACGAAAGTTAAGCCGCCGGAGAGCCACTTCATTTGCTTGGACTTAATGTTGGAGTTGGACTCGGCGCTGGCGCCGCTCCGGTGAAGTCTGGCCATTGTCCGGGAAAGAAACTCTTGAAGATTCGAGCGCTAAAATATGCTTTGGACGGATCCTGATAGGGCCGAATCGTTACCGGGATGGTGTAGTAAGAATCGTGAAGCTTCGATTCGACCGTGGCGATCCTGTCCTGTTGCACGAGCAGAAAATCGCCGTCCACTTTGTCCGGCATATTGTCTTTTTCGTAATAGCCGACGCGTCCGAAATCATCGAGCATCCACGGCAACGGATAAGGGCTCGCGCGAATAATGTGACCAACAAGCTGATAAGCGCGCGGATCGGAATGGGCCAGTTGCAGCAGCGGATCGGTGAATTTGTAAATGTCGTTGTAGGTCTGGACGTAGACGTAGGGTTCGGTGTCGGTGGTGCAGCGGAAATAGTTCAGCCAGATGCAGTGCCCGAGCGAAAAGAAGATCAGAACGCTCGCGAGAAGTTTTGTGATCTCGGGACTTCTCAACGCTACCAATAACAAGGCAGCGCCCAGGATCAAAGTATAGGGCCAGACGAGTTCGAATTTCTTCGTTTGCTCATAGTAAACTGCGTAGGCGAGCAAACCGAAAAGGAGGAGCGCGCACCATCGATAGGTGACGGCCGCGAATCGCAGAGGAGCGGTTGTGATGAGTGCGCCGAAAATAAAGAGAAACGGCCAGATGAAACTGATGATGCACCACGGCGTTTTATATTTGACGATGCTGTACGCCATCAGCGTTCCGACGCCGTAAATGGCGAGATAGCGCAGGCTCATGGTTTTGAAACGCCAGGCAAAAATGCACAGCAGCAGTCCGGCTAAAACGGGCAGTTCGTAATGACTAATGAGCGAAAGCCAATAGTACCACGGCTTTTCGTGCCCGTGACCTTCACTGCCGGTTTTGAACCAGGGCAAATACGCCTGATACAGACCTTTGATTCCGCTCCAGTGAAAGAACGTCCCCGAATAAAAAAAGACGATGAGCACGACGCCGGTCCCAATCACGACTGCGAGATCGACATAATTCCACGATTGTTTTGCCGGGCGCGGATCGTCGAGCTTGCTGAAATAATTTGATAGGTAACAAACACCGGCCGCGATCACGGCGCAGCTCACATGGAGGATGTAGGTTTCTTTTGACAGAATCATTCCGGTCACGCCCATGCCGGCGCACCAGAGATAATTTCCGGTCCCGGATTTCCAGAGTCCGAACAGGCCATAGAAAAACAGCATCGTGAAAAGCAGGAGCCAGACTTCGTGAATGGAGTAGCGCCCGTAAAAAACAAAGCCGGGCGAAACCGCCATCGCCAGGGCAGCGAGCCGGCTAACGGTTCGCCCGACGAACGGTTCAAATTTTAAGGTCAACCAAACGCAACTGATGCTGACGAGCACGACCGGCAATCGCAGCGCCCAAAGATTGCGGCCAAACAACGTCTGCGAAAGGAAGAGCACATAAAAATGAAGCGGGCCGTGATAATTGGTCGGATCGTATTTGTAGAAACCGTTCTTGACCATTTGATCGACAAACCAGCCGTTGATGCCCTCATCGAAATGCGGCGGCTTCATCCCGAGCAAAAAAAATCGAAGGAAGGCGGCGAGACCGATGATGAGCCACGGCATCCATTCGCTTTCGGCGAGCGCGTTTTTCCAGTTCTCCAGGTAGTCGCCGAGGAGCGGAAAATCCGCTAGCGCCGAGGCGGGGGCGCTGCTAGCTCTTGCTGTGCGAATTCTCGTGACCGGCGGCTGCGGCTTCATTGGGAGCAATTTTATTCGCTACATTCTGCAACATTACAAGCCGGCCTCGGTCACAAATGTGGACGCGCTCACTTATGCCGGCAACCTCGCCAATCTCGAGGGCCTGGTCGAAGAACATGGCGAGCGCTATGAATTTTTCAAAGCCGACATCGCCAACGCCGACGCGATGGACGCGCTCATGCTCGAGCACCAATTTTTTGCCGTCGTCAATTTTGCGGCCGAGTCGCACGTCGATCGCAGCATCAATTCGCCGGAGAATTTCATTCACACCAACGTTATCGGCACCAGCGTGCTGCTCAATTCCGCGAGAAAACACGGCGTCCAGCGTTTCGTCCAAATTTCCACGGATGAAGTTTACGGTTCGTTAGGTAAAACCGGGACGTTCACCGAAAAATCGCCGCTCGATCCGAGCTCGCCCTATTCTTCCAGCAAAGCCGGCGCCGATCTTCTGGCACTCGCGCATCATAGAACCTACGGCCAGGAAGTCGTGGTGACGCGCTGTTCGAACAACTACGGGCCCTATCAGTTTCCGGAAAAATTGATTCCCCTCATGATTGTCAAAGCGTTGCGCGATGAGCCATTACCGGTCTACGGCGACGGAATGAACGTGCGCGATTGGATCCACGTCCAGGACCATTGCGCGGCGGTGGTGGCGGCGCTGTTCGAAGGGAAACCCGGCGCCGTTTACAATTTCGGCGGCGGCAACGAAATGGCGAACCTCGAGTTGGTGAAAATGATTCTTAAGCAGTTAGGCAAACCGGAGAGTTTGATTTCATTCGTGAAAGACCGCCTCGGACACGATCGGCGTTACGCGATCGATTCGACTTTCGCAAAGCGCGAATTGAAATGGAAGCCGCGCAAGGATTTCAAGGGAGGCTTGGAAACGACGATTCAGTGGTACATCGACAGTCAGGCGTGGTGGCAGCCGTTACTCGAGCGGGCTGAGCGGTATTAGGCTAAGGAGTGCACGCGCCTCGCCAGTGCGCTGCATGAGATAACTTTGCCAGACAGAGGTCATGCGAGCTCTATCATGTAACCACTTGATTTAGCGGACCTATTTGGAGTGTAATGGAGGTGTGCCTCCATGAACGCGGCTCTATCTCGTCAAAGCGTCGATAACGGCGCGGCCGCCTTTGTCACAACTCATTGGAGTGTGGTCCTGGCCGCGCAAGGCGAATCCCACGCCGCGCGGGAGGCGCTTGAAAAACTTTGCCGCACCTATTGGTGGCCGCTCTACGGATTCGTCAGGCGCAACGGCTACAAGCCGGAAGAAGCGCAGGACCTCACCCAGGGTTTCTTCGCCATGCTTCTCGAGCGCCGAGATCTGGATGTCGTTCGCCGCGAGAAGGGACGTTTGCGATCGTATCTGCTTGTTTCACTCAAGAATTTTCTAGGTAAGACAAGACGTCGCGAGATGGCAGTGAAACGCGGCGAGGGTCGGGCACTTGTCCCCTTGGAAGAATTGCTCGCGCGCGAGCGGGCCGATCTCGAACCGGCGGACACTCTAACCGCTGACCGAATCTATGATCGGCGCTGGGCGTTGACGTTGTTGGAACAAGTGCTGGCACGGTTGGACGCTGAATACCGGGCCGCTGGTAATGAGAAGTTGTTTGAACATTTGAAAGAATTGCTCTCGGAT
>Ga0193750_1000068_pt1 | contig 36749 bp, 35 predicted proteins | sample L1c1metaG_FD_160569 | JGI IMG/M metagenome (GOLD analysis project Ga0193750, IMG submission 160569) | Soil microbial communities from a riparian zone of the East river system, Colorado, United States - L1c1 | ecosystem: Environmental > Terrestrial > Soil > Riparian zone | place: USA: East River... | reverse complement strand
AGTACTTGTGTTATGACTGCTCAATATCCTTCCAATATAACCACAGTATTGTGTCACACTCCCAGAGTCCCTAGAAGGGTTAGTGATGGTATGAAGCCAATAGAAAATAGAAAAAAGATATTACAATGTTTTGAAGCCTTTAAGAAGTTTGTAGATGAGTTGGAAGAATTGTTGACTCTTTCTACAATGTTATTAGAAGGATTCAACACAGTTTCTACGTAAATATAAAGATGGTATTTTCTTGTGTAATGATAGGAAATTTATCTTGTGATAGAATTTTAAAAACTAATTGAGAACATTTATCCTTTAGATAACATAATCAAATTTGGAGAAGTAGTCAATATGACTTTTTGGAGTTGATATAAGAAATGTTGTTCTTAATGTGGTTCTAAGTTTTAGTTGCAATATATCACTACGGTATTGTCTCTAGTAATATTTACATAATACAAAATATTATGTAAATATTACATTTATACTTGATTCTCGGAGTTGCCTTATATTCCTAAGTAAGTAATATTCTTTGGGAATAAGATATCTGGATATTCCAGTCAATATCTCTCCTTCTAGGAATGTTATAAGAGAAAAATCATCATTGTCTGGATATTCTCTAATATGAGTATTCAATCCAGTCTCGAAGTCTATAGTTTCTTTTATATCATCTGCACCTCTATCTTTCTTGTATTCCAAAATGTCTTTTTTATGTATTTTGAATCCTATCGTAATATATGATCTTTTATTCAAGTAGACATCATACGTTGTTATGGCAACATTGGAGCTTTTGGGAATAATATCGTTAATTATTTCTATATGAGAATGCTCGATAGAAATATTTTCTCTCAGAAGTAAGGTTCTATCGGGGGAACTTCTCCTATTTATAGCTTCGAGTCTAACTACGTATGATAATCTCATTTTTGATATATCTAATATCAAAAATGAGATTAAAATCATTTATGCATTTTCTTTTAAAATTTATTCCAAAGATTATATTGATCATCTTAAAATATAGACAACTTTAAGTATTTTATTTGAGTAGAAATTTATTTTAAAATAAGTATTTTGTAGAATACTCCAAGAAGTTACAATTTCCAAGAACATTGTCTTTTAGTGCCAACAGGGCAATCATATTTTTCTCCATATATACAGCTGTGTGATTCGATGAAATTTCCTCCAAAAGATCCAGTGTTAATTATATTTTTTATAGGTGCCCATAGACATTTGGTAGTTGTGAGAGGAAGAGGACATCCTAAAAGAAAATGCCACCTTGGAATAAGAGAAATGATATCTCCTCCATCTATATACATTCTGACTTGGCTCTGTCCGGATACTGTAGACTTGGTAGCCATTTCTAGATATTCTCCTACATACATATTACCTGCACATGGAGAATTAAATGTCACAACCTCAAATCCGCGCTCTATAATTCCAGAAGAATGTAATTTAATCGAGATTATTTGTGCCATAGCACCTCCTAGAGAGTGACCTGTGAATATGAGTCTTGTTAAAAATGATTGATGATTTTGTATAGCATTTGATATGTTGCCATACAATCTATCAGCATGGTTATAAAATGCAGATCCTACCAATACTGCCTCGTGAGTTATTGTTATACCCATATTGACAGGACTAATGTTGGTAATATCTGCTATTATATCCTGAATATCATTTGGATCTGTTCCTGCAATTGACACTATCATTGTGCCTCCCGATCTTATTATGAATGCTTCAGCATTGCTAACATTGTAATATTCAAAAAAATCTAAATTGCTACAATTCAAATAGGGTTTGTAAAAATTTTCTATACTCGTTTCTTTACAGTATGCAGCTTGGGCATCCTCATAAAAAGATCTGCCATATTCTATTTCTCTGGTAAAGAGGGGTAGGGATAGGCAACTTCCTTTTATTTTATTGGTAAGTATTAGAAGTGTCAAGATCAACAGAAGGAACATCTTTACTTAGAAATGATAAAGATATCCACATTATCATTTGGATATAAAGTGATTATAAATATTATCTTAAGTCTTTATGTAAGAATGAAGTTGTTGATTGTTTTGTCAATTTTCATTACATTGGTGACATCTTGTAAAGATAATGCCTATAGATGTGTAGGCAACGAAGGCGTTAGTAAGGATAAAGAACACACTTACGCATGCAGAGATAAGTTGGAACTTGGAGATTGTTGGTGTTACCACATGGCAGAGTATTATGCAAATCCTTTTGGTCAAAAAGAAATACAAGACTTCAAAGATTGTTGCCTGAACTACGAAGGATATAGTTGGAGGGTATGCTAAATAGCATTTGATGGTACTTTTAAAATAATCTTTACTACAAATAATGATTTTTTAATTGTTGTATTCTTTCTTGTGAAGATGTTTCTACTCTTCTTCATCATTTCAATCTTGCTCACTAACACTCTTTCCAATCAAATATATTTGATTGGAAATGATGCCTCTCAAATCAACAAAGCAGGTGGAGGAATAATATGCGGAAATGATATGTTTTATTTGACCCAAAAGCAAGCTGATGAAATAAAGAATTTGTCAGTGGATTATATTCAACTTTCAGGACATGGAGACTATCAAGTAGCAACACTGAAAAAATATGGAGATAAAGAACCCATTCCAATTGTTGCCAAGCATTTTATTGCAAAGTGTGACAAATTTAATATTGCGATCACATATGAAATAGCAAAATACCGTGATCAAGCAATTAGTCCATTCGAGTGCCAGGGAGGCAAAAGCTATAGGTGTTTAGAATCACAATGTCATATCACCTTTGGTAATGGCTACATTTGTTCTACTGGCTTTGATGTGAAATCACAGACACCTTATGATGGTGCCAAGTATCTATGTTATGGTGATGACTCTAAGAACAATTGTGATTTGATAGCCTGGTGATCTCCAAAATCTTAAAAAAAAACGACTGAATTTTTCTTTAAAATTATCTACCTCAAAAGAAATTTCAAAGCGGCCAATGCTGAACCAGAGTCAGCGTTGATCCATCCAATAGCACATTTCCCACTTCAAAATATTTACACATTTTAGTTTTTACGGCATCCTTCTTTGAGCACAGTTCTCCTTTCAAACAATACCTACAATTTTTATTCATATTCTTTGTATCCGATAGATTTTTTAAATCATTCTATAGTATTATGTAGATTTGCTTTCTCCCATTAATGATCGTAGCCATGGCTTATATAATTTCCAGAAAAGAAGGTTTATCCAACTATGGAAGAAAGAGATATTTTTAAAAACAAATCCATCCAAGAAATATATTGCCACAATTGACAATCCATCCAAGAAATATATTGCCACAATTGACAATCTATATGCTTATTAAAGTAGTTTCATCCTTGCCTACTATGCGTATAGATCCCGGAAAGACTTTTCCGAGCGATACATCGTGATCTGTGACACAGATATCAACATCATAACCGAATGGTGATCCACATTGTAATGGTGCATTACATCTCCAATGAGCTCCCCCTTGACAACTTTTGCCAGTATCCTGTCTATGCTGAACTGAGATGGGACTATACTGTACGTGGTTTTTCCAGTAATAGCACCTCTCGATAAACTTTACGGCATCTTTTTCTACAGAGACACCATTTTTATATCTGGAGAATCGGACCGTATAATTACTATTACCTCCAAACTTCAAGACATTTTTACTGGATACATTCTTGACTATATCATCGGCTTCTTCAGTGTGTAAGAAGTGTCCGTTACCACCGCATATTATACCACGATTGGGATATGCGGCTACTCTCTCAAATTTGAAAAGAAGCTTTGGAGCTTCGGACCCACCAATAGCCAGAACACGTGATCCATTACCTAATAAGCACTTGTCTATCCCTCGTATATTATGATTGATATCGACGTAACCCTTATATTCTTTCTTATTACTTGAATCTTGATTGTTAAAGTAAAATATACCATTTTTTCGTGCGTTTTCCTTTCCAGGATCATTGCAACCACTGTCGGATACTTGAGAACAGGATGTTGGAGATGTTGAGACCCAGTCAGCTTTACAAATATCCTGTGGTTGGCCGTAGAGATAATATCCGTCATTAATTCCGAGGATGACAGTGTGAATTACATCTTCACCCAGGTTTGATACACAGTTGTTACCCTCGAACGAGCAAGCGGTAAAAATTGTGGCATCCTGTTTATCATCAGTAATGTATGATCTAAATGCCCCATTAGAATCTCTCTCAGCGTGGAAATATTCATTACTAGAGGTCATAATGTGAAATCTATCTCCGAATACCATATGCCCATCGGCATTGCTATATAGAAGCTTTATATCAGCACTGTTTGTTAAGAGAGCTAGTGAGAGTAGGATGAGGAAGAACAACATCTTAGCTACATGGAAGCTAATAATATAGAATATTTTCATTTTGATATAGTGTCTATTATCACTAAATAGAATTCTCTCTTACAAAGAATTTTAAATTGAGCATCTTCCCTCCAAGTACTGAAGTTATTATTAGGAGGATCTTTTCTACGAGTAAATAGTATCCTTAATTATTTTCTTAAAGCATTGTAATATCAATAGTTATCCTCTTGGAATAACTATTGTACCATATCTCATTTAATCCCTTGGTGACTCGAACTAAGTAAAGGTTCCAGCCACTGTTATACAAGGTATTATCATTTCTTCCAAGGGATTTTTATAATAGGTTATTCTTATCTTGAATAGTAATGACTTGTGGTTCTTGCTCTTTTTAAATTTTATCATATACAATTATTCCAAAGATTATTTCTATGAATATTCTACAAATAGTTGATTTCTAATTTCATCTACATAATTTTCTAGTTTCACAGCATTTGTTAAATCTCTAAGAGCTGGAATAAGCTGCTTATCTAGATAATACATATAATCTATAGTCATCCTATCTCGTTCCACTTCATATGGAGTATACATTTTGTGGCCCTGGAGCTTTCCATCATTTTGTACAAATATATATTCCAATCTAGACTGCCAATCTTCTCCATTGGCTAAAAGACGCTTTGCCATTATATATTGGGGAGTATTTTCTTTTTTATATACCTCGAGAGGCCTTACAGACTTAGTAAGGGTCAGATCATCGATATGTATTCTTCCCTCTAAAAGATTTACCATGGACTCTATCAATGATATCTTCAAGAGTTTTTCCTCACTTTCATCTCCAATGAGTTTTATTACCTTTTTGTAACAATCCTTTACATAATTACAATAGTTATTTCTGACAACTGCAACGCCTTTATATGAGACATCGCCATCCTTGAACATTATATATCTTTTTTTCCCAAATAATATCATAATGTCATAATATTCTTCAAAATTTAGTACCATTGGTGGTGGAAGAATGGTATCATTTATTTTCTTACATATCTTTTTTGTTATTTCTATGCATCTATCCTTGGATTCATCTTCAAAATTTATAACACAAGAATCTGTATCTCCATATATAATATTATATCCATAATCTCCTATAATTGTGGCTATCTTTTTTAGCATAGATCTTCCTATTCCTGTTATGCTACTTGAACAACCATGATGCCCAAGATACTTATTTTTTTCAAAACCCAATACTCCATACAAAGAGTTAGCACATATCTTGAGAGATATTTGTCTAGAGTTTAGAATTCTTTTTACCATTCCTTCAGATATAGCTAATTCTTCTTTCACTCTTTTCCTTTCACCTATCAATTGCTTTGCTATCATGGGTAAAATTCCAATATTTTCTTGGCTAAATTCTTTATATCCTATATAGGTAGATGGACATATGTTGAACGATATCATTATAGAGGGGTACATCGATTGAAAATCGACTACAGAACATTTTTTGTATAAACCCTTTTTAGGTTCGAACACATATGCACCCTTTATCCCTCCCCATTGTTTATATTCTATCTTCTTCAATACTATATCCCTCGATATACAACTATAAACCACTTGATTTAAGACTTTCATTTGTTCTCCTCTGGTATATATATCCTCGATACTACACATCATTGCTCTAGACATCTCACATACCTCAGTCCACATGTAAAACATGTTAAATAATCTCATTGTCAGCACACTATCATATATACAATATTTTGCATATTCTTCTATTAAAGATCTGTTCTTCCAAACCTTCTCATGAGAGATATCTTTTTTTCCAACTCCCAGAAATTTTCTAGAAACAGAGTCTAGACTATAACTTCCTAATCCCATTCTTTGAAATAACAACATCATATCTATGAATACTCTTCCACTAGCCTCTACTCTATTATAAAAGTTTTCTCCATAAGCACTACTAGTCCACTCTACAGGATATGATATAGTTTTACCGCTTCTAGAAATTTCAGGTAGAGGTTTTAGTACTAGCTTGCACCTCTTTAGTATATAGTCGAAGTCAAATCCAAAGATGTTATATCCTGTGATGACATCAGGATCCTCTATCGTCATAATTTTTCCAAAATTCTCTAGAAGTTCATATTCAGTGTCACATGATATACAGTCACAATCATCTATATTTATCTCATCATCTGTTCCAACGTATATGAGGTATTTTTTTTGATCGTCTTCTAGATATTTGCTGAATATTACACTTATCATCTCAATTCTATCTCCTCTTCTGTATGCCTTGGGCATACCATATCCTGTACTAGATATGCACTCGATATCGAAACATCCTACCTTGGGGAACGTTGGTATGACATCAGAAATTGGAGTTAATCTTGGTTTGGTTTCAAACCATCCAGTAAACGGAAATTTTCTTTCAGATAGAAACATAGTAATTAAATTTATATCCGTCATATATCCCTTATATGAACATTGCTTTACCATAGAACTATGATCGTCAAAATATGCTTTGATATACTGAGATTGCTCATTAATGTCTGTGGATGATCTCATGATAACTTTTTCTGTATTCCTTGTAGCTACCCCTTTGGAAGTATTCAAAAAGCAAAAAGGATAAAAGTCCTTCACCTCTATTCTGTAATACTTGTTTTTTTGGGATAGACAATGAGCTATTATAATGACGGGATCTTTTTGCTTCAATTCCCAATTGTATATAAAGGCCTTCATATTCTTCTATTCATTAGAAAATATTCAAAAATCAATTATATTAAATTAGAGCTTATGAGATCAGCCATTTTTAAAAAATCATATAGATATTTTTATTCGAAAAATGGTTACAAAGAAGATATGATTGTATAACCTCAGAACATTGAAAAAAAGTAATTAGTTGTATAATTGATAGTACAGGATGACAAGGCTTCGTCTTACAGAGAGAGAGATCAACAGTTTCAATGATAGCTGTGATGTATTGGCCATCCTTCTAAATCAGAAATCTATAAAAGTGGTAATACAGGATGCATACAGTGGAAAATTTTCTACCGATATTATAAAGAAATCTCTTCGTAATATATACAAAGTACAGAAAAAGGTAAATGGTAGTATTAAAGAAAATGGAAGTAAGGAAGGAGTCATCAAGAAGGAAGCTTTCTTCACCAAACAGGTTAGATCTACTGAAAGTTCAAGAGCTTTAGCTGAGATTACTGAGAAAATATCTGGACTCAAATTAAGATATCCTCAAGATGAATCATCCTGCCACACTGATGTGAGGAGTATGATATTTGCATACATAAATTATAAGGAACTTAGGAATGAAGTAGGAGTAAGGATAAGTGGCCAACTGAGAAAATTGGCACCCAATAGCTTTGAAGATATGACTTACATTCCTAGGAGTGACAAGAAGACCATACCTATGGCTTGCAAGGAGATCCTGGGACAGTAATTTATTACCACCTACTTTATATTGTAATTTTAAAAGTTATAGAAAAACTATCTTTATCTAATTTCCAATTCGTGAAGATACTATTTCTAGTTTTATTTACAATTACCAAGCTATCAAATCACAATTATTCTTGTACGAAGTATAATATTGTGTAATAAATTTAATATAACTTAAAATAATATATTTCTCATTTTAAATTAAAATCACTGATTGCCACAACAGATATTTTAAAATTATTGTGTAATAAATTGAAAAGGTTGATAAAAATAACGATATACTTTTAGATTTATTAATTGAAGGTCTTCTTTAAGCTTTTGGAAATGAGGCGACCATAATTTTTCTACAGTTTCTGATATTGTTGGTGGTAGAGAATCTCCTTTATACACTACAAGCATCAATGAATCTCTATTTTTATGTGACAAAACAAAGAATTTCATATCAAGACCTTGTAAGAGAAGACCTCTTTCTATTATTTCAGTGAAGTATCGTTCATGTATAGATGTGTTGGCAAAATAATCTCTGAATATCTTCTCTCGTACTACATAGCCAATAAGAACAGCCATGGTATATCCATACCAGTTTGTTTTTTTTTTAAATCATTTTTTATGAGGCTACATTTAATGTCTTTTATTTTTGGGGTCTCTCGCCCCCATATTTTTTTGTCACCTAGAGGTATACATCCGATGTAATATTCTATTATTTTAAAGACATAGGGAGTTTAAAAATGTGTTTCTAGTAATTACTCTATTACAATTTTAAAGATAAATAGTAGAAGGTATGACACCCTCAGAGAAACACATTTTTTAAACTCCCTATGTCTTTAAAATAATAGAATATTACAATCTTACTAAGAGAGGGTCAGGGGACCCCCCATAAGCATATAGCCCCATCCCAAAGGCAGTTTTAAAAATTTGTGATTATAATTTTCTATTCAATATCACCAACTTACACAATCATTAATATTTCTTTTTACAAAATCATCTTGTAAAAAGAAATACATGAGAAAATACTATCTTTGGTGTTGATGCAACAATAATTTTCTCATCCAATGAAGACTAACTTTTTGAAATCATCTAAGTCTGGGTCAGCATCTGAGTTATTGTGTAAGAAATTCCTTATTCTACTAAGTGATGATATAGAAAAAAGATATTACAATGCTTTTAAGAAATTTGTAGAAACAATCTTTAGAATAGATAAGATTTTAAAATATTATGCACTATTATTCTAATAGTATTCTTATACTTATATTTCCACATAGCATTATATCTTTTAATACTTTGACAGAGTATGGCATATCCAATACAGATATCTGTTTACTCTCACATAAACTACAATTCTTACCATGTATTGGGAAATCTCCACAGTTCCTACACACTTTGAAGGATGTCATATCACTATTGTTGGATATATCATTCAATAATGAAGAAGCACCATATGCTATTAAAAGATCCATCTCCATTTCTCCAAACCTTAGTCCTCCTTCTTTAGCTTTTCCTGAAACTGGTTGATGAGAAAACTCATTCCTTGGTCCTATAGATCTAACATATATCTTATCCGTAACTTGATGTGTCAAAGCCATATAGTATACTATGTCTATAGATGCATATTCTTCCATAATTTCTCCATTTATTCCAGAAATAAATTCCATAGAATCTGATTCTATCAAATCGGAAATTTCTGTATTACAGAATGGGGTACCGTCAGAAAACTTGCCATCTACGGCACATTTATTTCCCAAGATTCCTTCAAATAACTGTCCCATTGTCATTCTGGATGGTATCCCATGAGGATTTATTATGATGTCTGGTACGACACCATCATCTCCAAATGGCATATCCTCATCTCTCATTAGTCTTCCTACAACCCCCTTTTGGGCATGTCTGGAGGCCAATTTATCTCCAACTTGGAGAGTTCTATATACTGTACTAATAACGTCATTATTACCCAAGAGTTCTTTAGATCTGTACTTATTTACTATCTTATCATCATTTCCATCTATAACCCATATTGTTCTCTCTCTTTCTTCCTCACAAGAATTTGTAAGATGTATACAATCATCTTTTCTATCTTCTACTATTACCTTTTTGTCCCCATAGCCAATATCTAATCTTTTTATCTTATTGTTAATGGAAGAAAATCCTTGTCTCTCTGCAAAAGATTTCTTCATTATGATGGCATCCTCTTGATTATACCCAGAATAAGACATTATACTTACTAGAACATTTATTCCATTGGGATTAAGTTCTAGCATATCTTTCCCAGTTATTCTGTTATAAATAAGAGGTTTTTGTCCATATACCAAGTACTTACCATCCAATGTTAGATTGGGGGGACACTGCATGGCTTGCTTTACCATTGAAGCAGCAAATATAGATCTAGCTCCATGATTGTGATTTACAAATGGAAGAACTGATGCAGACATACCAAACATAGTAGATGGATGAATTTCCATGTGAGTAAACATTTTAGGATTTCCTCCATAGGATTGCTTACATATAGATCTCCTATCTATTTCTAGAGGATCTACGTACTCTATTATATTTGATCTCAAGAGTTCATCCCATTTCATATTTTCAATAATATTCCATCTGAATATTTTTCCATTAGTTTTTATCAATGGTCTCATCAACCTACCCTCCCATGTTCTTATATGTAAATTACCTATACTGTCTATGTTTGATGATAGATATGGGTTTTTTATTTTCAAGAACTTGATCTTTTTGTATAGTTCATTACTATAAAATCCTATCACCGTTCCATTGTATATTATCCATCTAGTTCCCAATTCTCTAGATACCAGAGGAGATATTTCTTCGTATATATCATCCATCCTTGGACTCAATACACATGTAGATGCTAGATTTTTGATTAGGCCAACCTGCTTACCTTCTGGTGTTTCACAAGGACATACGAATCCTATTTGCGTTGGATGTATTTGTCTCATAGCATGACTTGTGGAATTATCATCAGTAGGTACTACTATCCTTCTCACTGTGGATATCTTATCTAATGTGGATCTCTCACTCACTTGAACTACCATCTTGGATCTCATGATATTATTTATTTGGATGGTCCCAGTTTTCATGACAGAATATAACTCATTCTCTATTCTTTTGTTTATCTGTCCTGTTTTTTTATTAAAAGCTCTTCTTATTAGATTGGAGATAATATTGCCAGAGGATTGGTACACCTTGTAACCACAATGATCCCTATCAGTATTCTCTATATCTCCAAAGAGAACAGATACACATCCATGAATCATATACAATATAGTATATAATACCTCTATCGTAGAAGTATTTCCCATAATATTATCTCGAAGATATTCATATAAATCATCAGATATGACATTTTGTTCGAGTATACTGTCAGCTATTATAGATAATACTTCGGGTTTTCTTTTGTTGTTAGACATAAATGCATAGGCTAGACTTGCACATTTATCATGGAGACTAGTTCCATCCATGTTATCCCACATATCAAAAAGATTTACTATATGAATTTTTTTATATTTACCAGCACTTGATATTATTTTGATATAAACCTCGTCTGAAAGTACCAACTTCATAGTATTTCTACCCCCCATAAGTCTCGTTTCAGATATTATTGCTTCTCCCTCTCTAGTAAAAAACATAGAGTGTCTTGATTTACTTTCTTGGATAAGAGGAACCTTCTTCACACCTTGTATTATAAAATATCCCTCTTTATTCATCATGGGTATATTGAACCATTCTTTATCTCCTCTCACGTGCACGTCATAATTTTCTCTATCTCTCAGGTAATCTATCTCTTTCTTATCAGGCATTTCTATGTCATATCTTTTAGATAGATCATTCAGTACAAGATCCTCATATATGATATCCTGATTGGATAGATAGCCGTGCTTAGAAAAAAATTGAGAGAGAAGATTTGATCGTGATTCATCCATCGGTCAAAAATGATTATTTTTACTTTCTATATTAATCATTTTTAACAGGAAATGAGATACGTATCTTGTAGTAGATTTGATGCAAACAGGTTATCCATCGTAGAAAATGATGACAAAAGCAGAAAGATATTAAAATATAACTATCTTAATTTTGGAATGCAGGACTTGAGATTGGCTCTGGATAAAGATTGTTATTTAAAGTCAGGTGGGCTTTTTAAGGAAAAATATCAAAATGTAGAAACATGGAGACATTCCATAGCTCTAAATTTGGATTTACAATTGGAAGGACATCAAAAAATGTATAAGACTCTTAAATCTATATATAAGATGGTAACTAGGATAGAAAATGAGAAGGAAATAAATTTTCCCTTGTCCAAAACAGATAACAGCTCTCATGTACTATACTGCAGAATAGTAGAAGGAAAAGATGGAACAATATATACTTCTTGCACAGATAAAGAAAAAGAAAAAATAGATCTGAAGACTCTAGGTCCATGTTTTGCTAGACCTATGCTTTCTTTTTCTTATCCTATAACTAATTTGAATCACTACAATATCAAAATTACAATAGCTGAAATGGTAATCGATAGTATTATTGAAAAAGATAATTCCATTCTTGATGAAAATCAAGATGAACCTGAAATTTAAAGAGTAGTAATACTTTTAAAATTTTTATATCATCATGTATTTTTTATTCTTTATATAACAATTCTCTATCTTATCGACAAGGCTATCGGTCCTGTCTTCACTATTGACATCTATGGAGAGATCTAGACATATATCTTTTAGATCGGATTTCTTCATAGAATCCAATGTTCTCCCTTTAAGAGTTTTTCTTTTATCTTTCTTATCTTCTCCTCTTCTCAATCTCATTCTATTGTCTATCACAGATATTATTCCATACGAATGGCTCTCACTACTTAATTTTTTATCTAACCTTATCCTCATTAGATCAAGTATCTCTTCCTCCTCAGATATGTCCTCGACATATTTCCATTCCTCCCCATCGAAGTATCTCATCGCTCCAGATGATTTGTTGGGAATAGGAATTACAGCTCTGTATGCTTTATCCAACTTCCTATAACATAAAATGTGATATTTTTTATTATCAACAGTAATGAATAGGTATTTCAAAATTCTTTTGATTTCTTTTTCCATATTATTGTTGTTTCTCTTAGCTAGTATATATTCTAATACTACTATTTTTTTGGATACGCTACAAATTCTCAGATAATCTAATGGATCTTTTGCTTCACTAATATTTATATCTGTATCGTACTCATCAATTCCCATACGATTCATTGTTTTATCTTCCAATTGTGGGTGAAGTAATGTGCAAAAGGGAGATGAGGGATTATCATTCAAGAAAAAAATCCCAGAGTCTTCCCTAAGGTATAGCCCATCTCTAACTTCAATGTTGTTGACCACTATCCTGAGTAATACCTCTTTGATTACTGGTATGGGATAATTCATATTTCTACAGATATTTTCGAAGTTACTGATGTCATTCGAAAAAAAGATCTCTCTTACCTTTTCTATAAGAACTTTCATATATGAATCCATGTAGAACAATATGAAGTTGTCTGTCTTCTCTTGTCCATCATAGTCATGATTATTAGAAAACTTCTCTATGGATCTTTCTCTAAGAATTTCTTCTTGTTCTTTTATCATTACTTGTTTTCTTTTACAAGTTTTCAGTTTTAGAACATCTACTGATTCATCTGCTATATATACATATATTTCTACTTCTCTGTCTCTATTTCTAAGAGCAGAATGAGATCTACTTCTTATTACTCTTCCTATTGCCTGGTTCAATTTGGAATAGTTCCAATGGGGAGACATAGAATGAAATTGTCTGACATTCAATAGAGTAATAGATTCTCCTATTACTCTACTACCCAACAATATTTGTATCATTGATCCATCCTTGTTTTCTATATCGTTGAATGCATCTAATCTCTCTTGCATATTGGGAGATATGTTCAAGCTTCCAGCACATACAGTGTATCTCTTTTTTTTTGTAGAAATTGGTTGTCCATAGTATAACTCGTATCCATGCATCTCCAATATATTGGATAAAAGAATGATACCAGAATCCATGATTTCTTCCATCGATATAAATATAGATCCTTTAGACTTTTCTATGTTATGTATCAACCTATGATACTTACAACTAGACCTTCTTAAATTTTCTCCTGTAAGAAATTTCTTCATTTTCTCAGGTACTTGAAAACTATTATAGATAATATCCCTAGGACTTTTCTTTCTATCAAAAGGAACTACTGTTGCCATATTTCTCGTCTCTATCATATTACATTCCCCATTGTTAGGAAAGATGAAGAGGGCCATGTGGGTTAATTTCTTATATATATCATCTACCTTATGAGTAGATGCCTCTATCAAATATAATTTTCTCTGGTGTCCTACCATTTTGACCAACTCTATTCTGGGTATCACCGAGTCATTTTTTATACCAATATATCTTATCCTAGGTTTCTCTTGAACTCTAGAATTGAAAGATATAAATCCTCTTGTTTCAAGCTCGTTTGATAATAGATCTCTTATAGATTTTATCTGTTCGTAACTATCTACCATGGGAGTGGCAGTACAGAATATAAATTTCGAATTTGGACACATTCTAATTATTCTTCTCATAGACCTATATACAGAAAATACTTTTGCTTCATTTCCTATTTCTCTTATATTGTGAATTTCGTCCAATGTTATTATTTTTTTGTCAAATCTTTTAACTATATCCTCGTCTGAATATTTCACTATCCTGTTATGTAGAGATAGGTAATGATCCATCTTAAATATAGAACATATCTCTGGATCTAGAGAAGACATCTCTATGTATTGATTTATTTGCTTCTTGAAGCTATTGGAGCCTGATTCTCCTTTTGTAATGATAAAACTTTCTATAGATGAATGAATGTAATGATCTACTGAGATAGAAATGGAAATCATCGATTTCCCTGAACCTGGAGAATGATATAACAAAATAGATTTGTAGGGAGTGTGGGGGGACATGAATCTCCTCACAAATTCTTGATGGGGATAGAGGCCTTCTTTGTTGTATAAATCATAAAATTCGTAGAGATTTGATATCTTTTTCTGTATGTTCTCTGTAGGATACATTCTACCAATAGAAGTATGTGACGTCATAATTCATTTTTATACAAATTGAATTTATTCAATATGATATCCATGTCGAATAACATGGAAGAGGTCTTCTCATTGGCAAGAGAAATGATGAAAAAGTCAGATTCATCTGACGATGAGTTTAGTCCGGAAGAAAATATAGAACTCGAGTTTAGATTTAGGTCATTGAATAAAGAAAGATTCGAAAGACTGTATAATTTTTCCAAGAAAAATTATGAAGAAATAGAAGAAATATACTATACTGAGGATAGGGCCCAACTACATGGTAAGAGTAAGAGTGTCCATAGAAAAATTACTAAAAGAGGTGGTATAAAGACTATGGACTCCAAAACTCAAATAAAAAAGATTCGTCTTTATGACCATTGGGTATCATTGGTCCTATCTATAGAACAAAAGATATATAGGTCCGATATAATAAATAGTTCTCTCAAGAAAACAAGAAAGAAAAAAAGGATCAGCTTTTTTTTAGATGAAAGAAGAGCTAGATTGGATCTTACTATATGTAAAGAGGATGATACATATCAGGCAGAAATAGAAATTTTGGATATGGAATGGATCCCTGTGGAATCTATAGAAGAAATTTCTAAGAAAATTTTAGATTCGCCATTAATGATCAAGAGATCTATGTATGAATGTGTCGACAGTATAGCATCGAATAGATATTATATTGGAGAGAAATATTTCTGTATATCAGAAAGAAGATATCAAACACCCAAAACTCTAATGATAAAACAATATCATCTGCTATACTATTCTGATCATTTTGTAACTGCCAAGATAGATGGTCAAAGAAGATTTTTGGTAATCTTCAATGGAAGAGTATTCAGTGTAGATTCTTTGTGCCAAATTAGGAAGGAGGATATAATAATCTCATACGACAAAAGTTCTTGTTGTATATTGGACTGTGAGTATAAGGAAGGTATTTACTACGTCATAGATGTGGTAATACTAGAAGGGAGATATATAGGAAATGAGACAAGTCCCATAGATAGGATACATAATTTTATGATAGAGTATGTAGAGAATGATAAAATTAGAGCAAAAGAATACAGATTATTTGGAGTTAGAACATATAACGATGTTCTAGAGTGGAATAAGAATTTGGATATAGATGGCATAGTAATCGTAACCAATGATTATTTTGGCTCTTGCCTCAAGATGAAGTTCAAAACTACAGTTGATCTTTTTTGTGATGAGGATGGAGATCTCATGACTTCGAGTGGAGATGTAATTGGAGAAGATATAACAGTGACAGGAAATCCCACACCTATGAAGATATCTGAATTTGTAGTGAAATCTAGCAAGAGGTTAGAATTACTGAGAGTAAGAGAGGATAAACCCAATCCTAATTCCACTATAGTAGTATTCTCCAATATGTCTGGAGAGGTAGGTACTATGAATTTACTTGAAGGTAGAGGAAGTATAATGATGAGAAAGATGCATAATAAGGTCAAAAGATTAATGTATAAAATGGTCGATGTTAGAGGTTCGATCGTCTTAGACATAGGATCTGGACAAGGAGGAGATATATCCAAATGGTATGGATGTAAGAAAGTATATTCTATAGAACCCAATCCAGAGGCATCCTTGGAGATGAAAAGTAGAATGGGTAGGAGAAAAAATTTGATAAATCAAATAAATGCTAGAACATCTCAATACAATAAAATATTACAGAGAATAAATTCTAAAGTAGATGTAATAACTCTATTCTTTTGTATTAATCTCTTTGAGGATGACGATTTGATAGGATTATATAAGATCATAAGAGAAAGATCTTCGAATGATTGTAAGATAATAGGTACGTATATGGAAATAAATAAATATGAGAGCAATATATGCTACACATTAGAAAATAGAGGAAGAAAAAGATATTTCATAAAATTGGAAGGTACTAGAATAGAACAAGAAGAAAGAGAATTTGATTTCGATCTTTTCCTTGAAAAACTAAGATCCATGGGATTTATTCTTACACTTAAATCTAAACTTAATCATGAGCTGTCCACTCTCAGCAATAATGAAAAGAAATTGACTAGTATGTTTTGGTGCTTTGAATTTAGAAATAATAAAAAATTTATATACAAATGGGATAGAAATAAGAAAGAGAATGTAACAAGTCTTGGAAGAGTAGTAATAGATGATATGGGAAGAGTATTGAAGATAATAGATGGAGAAAAGTATTACTTTGAATCTAATGGAGAGATAGGAGGTGTGGTCAACCAAGAAGAAATAGAAATGGCTAAGATAAGATATAGCTATAGATGAACCAATTTTAAAAGTCTACGAAGAGTGAAATCTCCAACAGAAAAACTTCTTATCTATCATATAACCATTTTCCTTATTATGAACTCTTCTACATTGATTGCAATAGGTGGGTCTTACTCTATCCAATATTACCATATTATGAACAGTTTTTCTAATTTTAAATCCTCTTGGTATATTTTCTCCCACATTGATACCCTTTACTTGTACATTTATTTCCATGGGTATAAAAATTTGTACTATTCTTGTGTTTCTCCTACTAGTTATTACTCCTTCGTGAAAGTTTTCTAAATTTAGTGGCTCTCTCGTTCTCTCTTTCCATCTTCTTTGTCCATACTTAGTATTTCCCTCTATTCTAAAGTGTTGTAACTTACTATAGACTCCCATATCTATATTTACCACCTTTGAAATTACTCCAGCTAACATTTTACAATGGTATTGAGATAAAACATAATTGGAGAGAACTAGGTGATATGAAGTCTCTATATCAAATACTATTATTTTGGGCAATTTAATTCCATACATTTTAAGAATAATTTTGATCCTATCTGAAATAAGATCTATATTCTCCACTCTTTCATCTATGTCCACTCTAAACTTTTGCCATCCTTCCCTTATCACTTCAAAGAAAGTCCTTTTATCTTTAGGTATGGATTGATACCATGAGAAGAATGAATCGCATGAATCAAATTTGATGTATGATCTCCCATTGGAAGAAGAATGTTGGACAACAAAATCCTCTTCGGATATGAAATTTTTTATACACTTTTCTTTGGGAGCATCAGGGTTATTGAAATATCTGAATACCTTCTTACCTCTGAACATTGTAAAATGGTATTACTTTTTTAAAATAATCATTTATTACAACCACCTTCCTATGAAGAAGTTGAGGGCTTCTTTGTTTATCAAATCAGAGTATGGATCTGAATTGACGATAATTTTTGCCTTTGCAAAAGTCATGTTCCTTTCTCCTTCATTATAGTCCGTTCCACATAGTATGGAGATTTTGATCAATTGTTCCCATTCATTCAAATCTAACTTCTCCAATAGAGAATCTATGCTAAGAAATGTTATTTTTCCCTCATCTATTTCTCTAATTATATCTTTAGCTCCAAACAGGAACAGATCGTAATCATAGCTCATTATTCCTTTATAATGAGCTGGACAATAGATATCTGGTTCTTCATGTTCCTCAAATGATATATCTATAATTTTTTTGACACCATCTCTTATTCTATCTCTCTCGGAACAAACATATTTATTTATAGATTTGACCAATTTTTCTTCTAAATTTTTATCAAATATATTTTTGAAAGTCTCCATTTCAGAGTATGATTCTTCTCTTTTTTTTCTATAATTATCCATAGTTCTTCTTTTTTCTTCTATAAAGCCTTTTCCAAGTACGAGTACATATTTCATTCCATTTTCGGTTATTTTTTTGATATCTCTTTCTAATTTACCACAAGAATATTTTATGATATCCTCTATTAATCTCTTAGAGAGGGTTTTGGTACTGCATAGGTTGACACCTATCATATTCCATATATTATTCCTTATAAAATCTTCCTTGATATAGTCTATCATATATTTGAATATCATGGAATCTCCATCTATGCATACTACTTCCCAAGGATTTTCCTTGGAATAACAAAGATCCCATTTTGTGTTATACAATGCTCTCTTATAGGACATTGTATGCGAAGATTACTTCGATATACTTGATTCAATCATTTTTAAATTGACTTTAAAACGTTATCAAACCAATATATTAAGATGAATACCCAGCGTCCTTCTAACGAATTCTACAATATACTAGAATCTTTTATTACTTCAAGAGTGACAGAATCTTCCTCTGAGGAAATAGGAGAGATCCTATGTACCCTCATACAAATGTTTAACAGTATGGAATTGTCTAAGAAGGATATAGAATATGACAAATTGAATAGGATAAGAAATATTAAGAATATAGGATTCGAATCTAACAGAATAGTGAAATCTAAACCAACCATCGTCAGGACAAGAAACTTGAGATCGAATAAGAACAATTCAGACATATTATCTGATCTTATCACAAATGAGACCAAACTTTAAATTATATAAAATGATTTTAAAATAAAATTTTGCCACAAGTACAAGGCCATATCAAGATGTCATTTGGTAGAACTAAAATTTCTACTGGTTACAAACCCAAAGTTGACAAGAGCTTTGCTGGCAAACTTAACAACGATAAGGATGGATCTGCTTTCTCTTTTGGGAAAGATAAGGGAACTAGAAAGAAGACAATGTTTAATACTAGTGATGATGAGGATGAACCTGTCCCCATCAGAAGCAGTAAAAAAATAGTTGCTAAAGATGATGAGGAAAGCGAGGATTTTTCACATGAAATTGCGAAAGTATCTAAGAGTAGCAACGAAGATAATTTGTCTAAGATATTGGCATCATACATAGAGACCAATAATAAGATGATGGAATTGATAAAATCCAATATTACTAATAATAGAAAGCTCCAAGAGACTCTCGAGAACTTTCCCAAACAAATAAAAGAAATTCAGAAGCAAAATTTGAATAGTCTTGAGACTATTGAGAATGGTATATCCAAAACGACAGAATCTCAAGTAGAGATGTTCAGTAAGTTTGGAAATGCTATAAAAGAACTAATTCAAGATAATACTCAAGCTCTAAATGAAATCAAAAATGACGAGGATAAAAATCTCAAGGAAGCCATACTTGGAATGGATAGCGTAATGAACGAAGGAGGTGGGGGCATAGTAATATTGGCTGGAGAAAAAATTTCATCTATTGATAGTATAGACAATTGTAAGAGATTTCATAATATATCTGATTATCTTTCTGGCACTGAGGGTGATAAAATTAGCCTTGCTCCTCCTGAAGATAACTGATGTTATAATAGAACTATGATGTTTTTAAAAAATAAACTTTGACCTATTCGACTATTGTTACATTTTTGACTATATTATCAACTATTTCATAATCCTCATTGTTTAGTTCGGCTAACAGAGACGATTGAATGTCTATCGATCTCCCAGGGTAAGATCTCTTGAACCATGTTTTGAAATATTCATATATTTCTGAGGAAGATAGGTCTGACTTTGCTTCTTTATATAAGTGTTCCCTTATAAACTTGAGAGGATAATTATTAAGAGTGAGATATTCTGCTGTCTTTTTTCGTACATATTCTGGTATTTCTAATCCTCTCTTCCTAAAAATAGAATATTCGTTCAATAGAATATTTAGAAATAATTCCTTATATTTGAATATTTTGGTCTCCATATCTTCGTCAATCTTAAACTGGTATGTATTCCTATTTTTTTTTAGATTATCTACAAAAGTACTTTCGAATGGTATCACTACTACTCTTCTTCTAAAGGCTACATCTGCCCCTGGTGTCTCTAACGAATTATTAGCAACAATAACTATTTTTGCCTTGAAATCGGCATTTTCTCCAGACTTGAAAAGATCTCTGACATACATTTTATCGTTACCAGTAAATTCTTTTATTCTCCCAACTTGAATTTTCTCCTCGGGATTGGGTTCTTGGAGGAATACGACTAACTTATTTTTTGCAAGATGTATATCTGGCGTAGCTTCGGACGATCTTCCTCTCTTGCCAGTTATTAGAGATGTAGATAGAGAGACAGAATACTCTCCCAGACATGCTGAAACAAATCTTTGCATGAGGGTTTTGGCATTATTTCCACTACCCCACCAAATATAGAAAACCTTATACTTATTATATCCTTCTAGCATACTAGAGCATGATCTTATAAAAAATCTGAGTACTTCTTCTTTTGGGAAGATCTGTCTCAATATTGATACCAAGGATATCATATCGCCATCTTTCTTATTTGTCAAATAATTTATTCCACAACTCAAAGAGAGATAGTCAGATGGGAGGGATTCTCTTAGAATATTTTCATCAAGAACATAGGTTCCATTTTTCATACCAATGAGATTTGTTTTGGAATTTAACTTGCTGGAAAATTTATAATCTCCCAATTTCATAGATAGATCCTTCAATATTCTATGTCTAGCACTAAAGGATCCCATGTAGATTATTACCAATGAGATAATACTTCTATCTATAGAAACTATGGATTCCAAGAATCGAGTAAAATACTTGGATATTATACTCCAAACATATTGTCCGTCATCTTCTTTCCAAAATCCATCTTGGAAGTGCCACCAAATCCCACCACAGTATACTATATTGTCTACTAATACCTCGTACATAGCATCTGTTATTATATTTTCACAATTCTGGTTTATTTTTTCAAAGTTATAGAGCATCTCTACTCTTTTCAATACTTTATCACATTTTATATTATCATATTGTTCTTTTGACATTTTAGATAAATATGATCCAAGTTCTAATCTGGTCATATGTTCTTCATTGTTACAGACCCCAGATTCGTCCCAAATGTCAAATATCTCTCTCATTATTCTATCCTCTCCATATCTTTTTATCATTGATAACCCTCTTATAGACATGGCCATTCCAATAGTAACATCTTGGATAGCCAGATCTTCTTCAGTATCCATACTTAGATATTCCGATATGGGATCGGTCAATGGGACATGTGGGATGGTCTCTGTTGGTAGTAGATCTACTTCTTCAGAAATGTCATCATCCAATAGATAGAAGTTTTTGATATATTTGACCTTTTCTCTAAAAAGATCCATGTTCACGGGTTGAATGAGAGGAAAGACTAGGATGACCTTATGTGAATTTACATCGTATACTAAGCATTTCTTCTCACTATTGTCCACTTTCTCATAATAATCATTGATATAATCATAGTATATATTGACAGCATGTGTTATGTCCTCAGTTCTAATTTTGAAGATATACGTATCGCTATTTGGATTTATTACAAAGGACGACATGTTCAATGTATCGATACGAAAATGAGATATTTATCATTTTCTTCAATGTATGATAATATTTATTCGTACCATACGTGTTGACATCCATTACATTTAAATCTGGATGTTTCACCCTCGTCAGCAGATCTTATTTGTATTTGTCTAAAAGTAATATCATGACTATTGCACCTTTTACATTCAAACCTAGATTCTGTTCTGATTACCTTCTCTCTGGAACAGAACAACTTTTCCACATCCTCACAAGTATCTATTATTTGACTCTCTAAAGAATATCTCTTTAATATTTTGAATATTTCGTTCTTATTCTCCAGGAGAGCTCTGGAGATGTCTTCCTTGGAGGAAGAATCCATGTTCGATCTTTGGGATGATTTTTTTGATGAAAAAAATATCAATTTGTTGTCCTCTATAACAAATACTATAGATATGTCAAATCAAAATATTCAACCTCAAAAGGATGAAATCTTACAAATGTTTATAATGATTTCTCCAAATAAGATAAAAATGGTTATAGTTGGACAAAGTCCTTATCCGGATGATAATGCATGTGGAATACCTTTTCTTTCCAAGAAGAATATAATTCCCAAATCTCTAGAAAATATCAAGAGAGAAATAGAACTAGAGTATGATGTCAATATAAGTAATCCTAACAGGATGATATTGAGTTGGATAGATCAGGGAGTATTTCTAATAAATTGCTCTCTAACTATTGGAGTAACGGGTGAGAATTATCTAAGAGATCATTCTATACTATGGAAAGAATTCATAGTAAATTTGATACAATTTGTTGGAAGAATAGATATTCCCATTCTTCTTTTTGGTAAGGAAGCATGGAACTTGGAAGAATATATCAAATCAAAAATGGTACTAAAGGTTCCCCATCCTGTATCGAGAGGTAATAAGGAGTTTGTAGGTTGCAATGTTTTTTCTAGAGCCAATGATCTAGTTGATCTAAAGATAGATTGGACTTCTTTTTAAAAGATTATAATATTTTTACACTGATGAAAATTCTAAATCTTTCTTATCTTTCCTAATACTGTCCTCCTCTATCTTAAGGTTAAATCTATCAAAATATTTAGATTCCCTCTCGCTAATATATCTAAATTCAAAATTATCATTTACTATTGCATAAATTATAGTTTCGTCTTCCTCTTCATCATATTTTCCCAATAGGGCACAGTTTTCATCGAGACCCAAGGCTTCGTCGTTACAAAATACCATATTCCTTATTCTCCTTGGGACATCTTTTATCGTGTTGCATTTGTTCCATACAAGTTTTTTATTTTTTTTTGCCCTAGTTTCCCTAATGACATCACTCAAATTGGGATCCTTTGACGTGGATGCAGTTTTACTTTTTGGTTTGGGCCTCCTTCTTATTGGAATTGATGCCAACTTATAATCATCGACAAAAGTTGCCATTATTTCCTTTAATTCTTTCCTTTCTACTTTATCAGTAAGTCTGGAGAAAAGTTCTCCTACTATTGTATATACAAGATCGTCTGCAGCACTGTTATACTGTTCCATGGCAGCTGACACGTGTAATCTTTCCATCTCTGTACCCAGAGAGTACAGAAATCTTTCTCTTTCATTTTTCAAAATTAGAAAAATGAAAGAGGAAGATCTTAAAAAAATAAAATTCAAATGGAACCCGGAGACCATAATGCTTTGGAATCGGTACAAGGTTTAATGAGGAAAGCAACCCAATCAAATCTCAGTTCGTTCCATGAAGCAGGCCTTAAATCTACTAGTGGAAATTTGACCGTTCAAAATGTTTTGGATGTTACAGATAATGAAAACTTTTATATGAATGTAGTTGTAGATGACGAAAAACTATTCAAGATGAAATTTATTCGTAGAAAACTAAAATATTATGTTATGGAGTATAAACCACATCCATACTTGATAAAGGATGATCCTGATTCTTTTTGGAATTTGAAATATGAAAGAGAGTTAATTGCTATAGTTAGATTATATACTGATTATAGAAAATTGACTAAGGATTGCAGAAGCCTTCAATATATCAAGGAGAAAATAGAAGCTAGGATGGATGTTACTGTTACAGTGTCATCAGACTTTGTAGGAATAATAGATATAAGAACAGAACACGAAGTCAATGAATCTAACTATAAAAAAATATATGAAATTCTTAACATTGATCTAGGTGTAGAGGGGATCCTAGATTATTCCAATGGTATAGTAAAAGGATCTAATCTAGACATAATGTCAAGAGTAAGAGAAGTAGATGGAACTAAGCTTACTTCTAATAATATAAAGCAAGTTCAAAAGAGATTTGGAATAGAGGCTGCAAGATATGTCATATTTCGCGAAATAGGAGTCAGCTATGATGAAGTAGGTGTGATAGCTGACTATATGACATGGCATGGAGAAGTTTTTCCATTTACTAAATTTAGTCCAGATCAGGAACGCAAAGGAATCCTGACTTCCATGGGCTTTGAAAGACCCAACTATGATTTGTCAAAATTGGTAAACGGACCCATCCATGATGAGATGAAATCAGTGTACTCCCAAGCTATGGTTGGAATAAAGACAAAGATAGGAAGTAACAGTTCTAATTTTGAAGTAATAAATCCATGAGCTTTTGTCACTATTAATCTAAAAATGATTAATAGATATTTTTCTTTTTTCAAAAAATGAAGCTCAGAACAACAGAATTTGATAAACCTACTGAAAAAACCTTAAAGGTAATATATGAATTCATACTTGATAATATGAGTATAGAATTTATTCCCAACGAGGGTGCAAAATGTCTCATAGTTAATGACGACAAGGGACAACTCATGGGTGTGGCTTATTACTACGAAAATTTCTTGAAGTATATTTGTGTGAATAAACAATATAGGAGAATGGGAATAGGAAAAAGACTTGTAGATAAATTATTAGAACAATACGAAAGCTTATTACTAGAAATAAGATCAGAAGTAATCCTAGTGGGGAGTGAACTAACTATTGGGTCCATGGGTTGGAATTTCTACAATAAGTATTACGATGTCGAGGCTATAGAATTTGGAAAATATCGCCTTAGACAACGTCCATTTTAAAATGGAAAAAAATAAAATGATATATAATACATTTTGAAGGTACTCTAGGAGGTACGGCAAAATTGTCATGTCGAACGATATTCTAAGTGTCTACAGAATAGTATATAATGCAAAATTTTGGAAGGATATAGGATTTAGAAATAAGAGAGCAGGGGAAATGGTAGAGGAGGAAGAAAAAGTATATATGGAAAATTATATCAAAGATATAATTCCTATCATTGACGAAAAAAGAGACCATGTACGAAAATATATGATGAATTTCTACAAATCAAAAATAGGAGAGCTAAACACAAAGGATGAATATGAAATCTATCCTGCTCTCTACCAAGAAAGAAATAAAAAAACAATGCAAGATATGGAAGAGAAAGCTCGCAATAAGGTCCTTATGGAGGCAGGAATGAGAAGTATGGAGACAGGATCGTCAAGTAGAGGAAAGCAAGCAGATATATCTCCTCCAAAATTAACACTACAATCTGTAGTAGGGAGTCAAAGTTCTGATACTCCCATAGATGATTTTTCGGATATTGGGGAAGTATTTGAGTATGAATTGGACAATAAATCCAAACTTGTTGCTATTATAACAGGAATAAAGAACATTTGTTCTCAATATCCCGAGGAGGAATGTTCTAAGGAAATCTTTTCATATCTCGAACAGTTTGCTCATGAGTTTTAAAATGGATAGAATATACCCCTCTTTAAAAGTAGATCAACTAATGCTCATATATAGAATCATCATCAAAATTAGTACTGCATATTTTATTTCTCAGTATAAGGAGACAGGGGACCAAATCATTATGCACGGCATAGATGGGATTGACCAATGCCCTAAATTCCTTATCAAATATTCTTCCATTTAATGTTGCAACAAATACAGGTTGACAAAAAACTTCAGAACTATTCTTAGGATTATCCCCTCCGAAGGATATATCAAAAATTTGACAGTCATCATCAGGCTTGACCCAACCTGGATATCCTGTAATTTCTCTAATAAGTTGAGAGACAGAGGTATGAGAGAAAGAACAGTTCTCCCCCATAGCACATTTTCCTTCTTCAAAATACTTGCACATCTTAGTCTTCATGTCTTTTTTTGATACTTCCCCTCTCGTATGAGAGAAAGTGCACAGTTCTCCTTTCAAACATCTTCCTTGCTCATAATACCTACAATTTTTTTTATTCATATTCCTTGTACCACTTACTCGACAAATATTTAAAATATTTTTAAATCATTTTTATTATATATTCAAAATGATTATTCTTCTTACAATCGCATCCATGCATGGACGAAGGCGATATTAAAGATATACTCTCTCCTATTCAGAGAGGATCAGTTAATATGGATCTAATATTAACAACAGGCAAAATACCATCTCGAGGTAAGAATATTCCAGACAAGATCAAATCTATGGCCCATACTATATCTAAGAATATAGAAGGTTCGTCCGAAGATGATATAGCCTATACTTTGCTCAGATATCACAGATTAAATAATGGAAGAAAGATAGAAAGAAATATAGGATGATAGAATTTTCTTATATATTAACTTAGAGTAATTGATAATTTTAAAATACTGTCATACATATTCCCTAGAAATTAAAGCAGACAGATGTTCTATTTCTAATAGGGATTCTTTGGAACATATATTTGTCTTCCATTGTTCCATCTCTATAAAAATTTTCGAATTTACTGTTTGTACTTTGTATAATCTCCATGAGAGATCATTTATCAATAGTCCTCTTGTTATCTTGTTTGGATAGAATGTCATCTCGCCTATAGATTTACCTATGATCTCAAGATCATGTTCATCTCCTCGAGATTCAATTATATCGACTATTAGTATGGGAGTATTTTCATCAACAGTAAATACACTTACCTTCATTTGATCATCAAGAGAATGATGATCTACGATATACCCATTTTCAGATTTGAAGTAATGATCTATTATGATTTCATACAACAACCTATGTCTACGTCCATTTGATACTCTTTCTATAATTTTTTCAAACATAGATTTCGCATCCATCTTATATGACACACATTGCATCATATATTAATCAATTTAAATTTGGAGTATAATAGTATTACTTCAAAAAGAACAATCTATATCCGAACAGTATAAATGTCTGTAATATATTTCTCCATTTTTTCTCGTTATCTTTATGATAGAATTGCATTTCCATCCATTCCATCTTACTATTGGATCTTTAAATAAAATTCGTGGTAGCTTTTTCTTCCCACATAGAGCTAATAATTCTTTGACTTCATCCAAAGAAGCAATTTCATGTTTGGGAACCATCTCATTGTCAATGGGACATAAGATCAGTTCATCCTCCAAAAATACCCTAGTATAGCAATGTTCTGCTATATTTTCGAATACTTTATCAAAAACATCTTCGTTTCTAACAACAAATATTTCATCACTCATTTCGGCAATCTCTTCTATTAGGGAACGTATTGTTCCTTTACCAATACCTACTACTAAATTTACTTTTTCCCTTCTACCAATTTTCTCTTTGAGTATTTCATCCATAGAATATTGGAATATTTATAATTTCAAATTCATTTTAAATAAATCTACATACTGGGAAAAGATATTACTCTATCTCTATCACATGTAACGTTCTTATAATCTACTGCACAGTCTGCTAACAATATGGAAGACCTTCTACTCAAATATCCAGTAGAAGATGTTTGGACTCCAGTATTTATTACGCCAGTTCTGGATGCTATTAGATGTAATACAAATTCTTCTGGATCCAATCCTTCTACATATGATGATTTAATAAATCCAAGATCTACAAGTCTTTCTCTATTCTTATTCTCTCTGTGATCATCATTGGTATATTGATGTCCTACCGATGCCATCATCTGATACATATTGGTTATCTTCCCCTTGCCTCCACTCCTCACCATTGCTGAAATTGGATTATTCTCCAACCCTTTGGAAAACTTTTCATGCATCCACTCACTATATTCTACTTGGGAGTTCATATAAAAATCTTCTCTTTTATCTATTTCTAATACTCTTTTGTCCCTTTCTCTTGTATTCCATAAACAATCAGATATTTTGACATTGAATCCCCTAGTATGCATCCATCTGCATATTATCTTTTGTAGATTTTCATAGAATTTTGTTACTATTTCATATTTTTTAGTCTTGAGAAATATTTCCTTTGGAATAATTCGACATATAGTTTCTTTGTTCACAGGATAATCAATCTCTATTGGAATATTATTTGGTATTGCCATTTCGAATAATACAAATCCACGAATTTTGCAATTTTTACTTTCGCATTTTCTATCCTTACACCTGCATACGTCGTGAATTTTACAATTCTTTTCTTTGCACCTACATATGATATTTATTCCCAACATACAAGCACAATCCATGATCATATTTCTATTGACAAATGTATTTGAATTCGTTAGAAGGTATGATCCTGTTATTGTATCCTGAATAGGTTCTAGAGATCTAAACCTTTTTACGTCACACATGGATACCAATTCCGCTTGTGACATCAAACTCCAATTCATAAATATGTTCATCTCGTCTCCATCAAAATCTGCATTGAAAGAACTTGCTACTATATGATTCATAGATATAGCCAATATATCATCTTTTCTTATTTTTATTTTGAAGGCCATAAGGGATTCTTTGGATAATGATGGTTGCCTATTGAACAGGACATGATCCCCATCTCTTAAAAATCTTTTATACATTTGCCCTTCTACTATATCACCTTCTTCCAATGGTTCCATGTCATCTCCCCAAAAAACTCTTTTCATAGAAGCTTCTTTTTTAAGTAGATCGACATTATATCTAAAGCATCTCTCACTTATCGTAATTCTATCACATATAGGTTTGGGAACAAGTATTTCATCTATTCCTATTTCTGGATCCCCTATTATAACAGATCTGGATGATTTGTCCAATCTTCTCCCCTTCATAAGACCTCTAAAGATTCCATCCTTCCCAGATATTAGCCTTGTTAATATAGATTTTTTACCTCCATCTATTATCTTCTCGTACAACTTGGTTATAGAAGATATATATTCTGGAGAATCCTTATTTTTCTTTGAATGACTTATTTCTTTGATAACTGAAGAATATGCCTTAGATAGATCTGATGGCCATTCCACATCATTCTTGGGTCTTATACTCATAGGAGGAACAAGAACGTATCTTATTATGTACCTATGTTCTCTCATGTCTAACTCTTGAAAAGTATCTTTCAACGATTCTAAAGATCTATCTTCTGAATATAGAAGATCAAGAATAGATGCTGATTTTTGATCTAAGGTATTTTTACAATGTTCGCATTGATTGACCTTAGATCTCTTAGAATGTAATACTTTGTTGCACTTTAGACATATTTCGCTAGAAGCTCTATCTATATTTTTTGAGAACATAGGATGTATTATATATGTTCCCAGATCCAGGCTTGCATAATGGCCAAAGCAGTTTTTTTCATTACAAGTCTCACATCCAGGCTGTCCTCCAAACCTTGGATCAGATAAATTATATGTAGAATTTATCTGAAACGAAGATATCCTCTCGATATCTTCTTCGGAAAGAACATCGAATATGGTTTCCATCTATGTTTTTTTGGACATTGTAAAAATCCAAATAATCATTATATCAAAGTGATTATTTGGATTTTTATATAGATAAGATGATCTAAATGGAAACAATATTTGATATATTGAGGTTTTGCCACGAGTATGAATGCACTCCCAAGACTATAATTTTTGATAAAAAATGGACTTCTGATAATTTGGATGATATTGTAGAGAATTGGAATATAGATCATAAATCTTTCTTGGACAAGAAAATAAGAATAAATCGAGATAGCGAGCTTTACTCCCTGAGAAGAATAATCCTTAGAAAGGATAAACCAATGGATAGAAGGATTCTCACAAATTGGAATAATTTCGAAATGGAAAGATCTATGTGTAGCAAAGCATACGATTTGTTGAAAGATAGAAAAATATCTATTCCCACAATAACAGTAGAATCATATAGGGTAAACTGTAAAATACATAGAATAGACCTGGGTTTGATATTTCAAAGTACTAAGCTTTCTATCATGGTATATAAAAATATGAGGAAAATATCTACCAATTTTCACGAAAAAATACCCGATTGGTTCTTTGAGGAATTGAACATTGACCTCATATATACTAGAGTAGAAAACACAGATATTAAGATAAAAGAAGATGAGTTCTCTTTTAAATATGAAAGAGGCAAAGATGTGAATCTCATATTGGATGGCATTGTAAGATCTATAGGTATAGAAATTGTCGAATTGACTAGTTCTAAATTTGTAACATCGTCAGTTATACATTTGAAAGAGACCTGGAACAAACATATACTTGCAGATATCATAACGAATGACAGGGAAGTATGCCAAATAATGTCTCTACAAGAATCCTTCAGACCATTATATGAAAAGAAATACATTAGTTCTTTATGTATGTTTTCGAAATTTACCATAATAGATGATGAACAGATAAGAGTGAGAATATCGTCATCTTCTTGTTATACAAATAGTCAGCTCGTTCTGTCCCTGGTTGTGGTACTTTTCGAAATATATGATGAAGTATACGAGAAAATAAACAAAATATATTCTAAAGTTCTAGGAGACAAAGATGTAAATAAGGTATTCTACACAAACTCACTAAAAAAATTAAGGGAAGCAGAGCCTGACCTCTTTATAAATAATTATACAAGAGAGTGTCCAATACTTCCCATTATGATAAGTGAGGAAGAATCTAGAACTGAGAAGAATGTTCTCAATTATTGTGGAAGATTTTACAAAGCACCCCAAGGATATTATATTGGGTTGAAGCTCAACAGACTTTCTAACAAAGAAAAATACAAATATCTCGTAACTTGTTATACTACGAACCATTTTGCTAGAAAAGGATCTGTAACATACAAATACATACACGAGAGAGAGATACCCGAAAAAACAAACTTTGGAAGAAATAATAATGGTAATAGAAGAATATATTCAGAAGAATATGGAGTATATAGGTCCGAGTCGTTTCCAGATCTCATGAGAAAAAACTTTGGAGAGAAAGAAATTAATAATAAAAATATCTTCAGTGTATGTAGACAGGAGGCATGGTATCTGGATAATGATCAAATAGAGAAGGATATAGAGGAAAATCTTGATGGAAGTATATATTATAGATACTTCGAAGAAATTTACAAGTGTAACATACTAGTAGTATTTCTATCCAAAGGAGAATTTGATATACTTATTCCCCCTCATAGAGGCAAGTATATATGGAATAGATATTCTAAAAATCGTGGAGTGATAGTAATTAAAGTTCTTCCACCAGCCCACACAAAGGGAAGTCATTATTATGAGATCTTATTGAGTGGATCTACTCCATATATATTTGATACCAACGAACATAATATATGTACTAAACTCTTAGAGAAAAAAAGACTTATAACATATGACGGTATAAAACCCAATATGAAAAATATATATAGACAATATACGAACGAAGATGGAAAGTGTATAATGGTTGAAGATGAAGATGGAACACAAGAGAGATGTAATTGTAGGCCTTTCCTATGTAAAATACTAACATTGAAAAATAATATACTCAAAGACCATTTTGATAGTATGAATGATGTTAGGATGAAAAATGGATTGAAGATGATTAGGTGGGAACAGTCCAACTCTAAGTACATATATTTTCCAAATTTAGATTCAGCAATTTCTTGGAGAACAAACTTTATACCAAAATGAAATAAGCAAGGATGTTATACCAAAATGATAATATTTTGTTTTTAATTCCAATGGTTAAACCATGGCCGACATAATAAGAAGTACAAAATGTGGAAGTGAATGGGGGAAGAATGAACTCATAGCATACAATATAACAGTAGAGACATACATAGAGAAAGATTTCTTTAAGCAAAAACTGGAAAAAATAAGTGAAAATATAGATAAGGAATTTTTAGAATTTGAGTTTACCCCAGGTAGGGATACACCCGAGGACAACGAGCTATTAGGATATCTTGATCTTGCATCAAGAGGACAAGAATCTATGGTAGATGATTTTGCCAAAGAACTTTTGAGATCAATGAAATTTAATACCAAAGGAAGACTTATAAGAACGAGGCATATTATTCCTTTCTCTATGGCAGGCAGTGATACTACTGCCCAAACTGATGTATGTATACTAAGGAAAAGAGATGAAATACTATTACTAATACAAGAAGATAAAAAACTAGGTAATCTAAAAGATCCTGAGCCCCAAGTCATTGCAGAAGCAATTGCAACCTTCCAACAAAATAATAGGGTAAGGGAAAACATGGGCATGAATGTTTTAACAGAAATGCTCATACCATGCATCACTATGATTGGAACATATCCAACGTTCTACCTTGTGCCAGTTACAGATGAATTAAATAACTGCATCATAACAGGAATGTATCCCAAACTAAAGACAGTAGTCAAAAGATATCTACCAATAATTCCAAGAAGAACTAGTGATGGTATGAAGCCAATAGAAAATAGAAAAAAGATATTACAATGCTTTGAAGGTTTTAAGGAATTTGTAGATGACATAGAACATCTAATGAAAACATGATGCAAAATATTAGTTTCCTGTAATCTTTAAAATTGAATTTTATTATAAATTAGAATAAATAATAGACATCCATCCACACTCGTTGCGCATCTTTTTTTCTCACAAAGAATAATGATTAATTACCACAATTTGAATTCATTTTCAAATGGGTCAGGATATCATATTAAACAATGTCCAAGAAGACGTCAAAATACTCAATATGGATGAAGATATATTCCATATGGTGATGAAATTATCACTAGATATAAATCTTAGCTACATGGTTACGTATGACCTGATATTGAGTCATTACTTTCCACCATGTAAAGGATACATTACTACTGCCAGGAGTCATGAAAAAATATACATAAATAGATATGAAGATGATATGCTTACTCCAGTGTTCATTATAAAAATACTAAGTAGCACAGATGTCATGAATATTCATGATACTGGCATTGGCATCATAGATGAACCTGTAGAGGTCATGGATCACTATGAAGTGGATGTAATGGAGGGAATAATCATCAATAGCCTGTTCTGGAGACATTACAAAATAGAGAGATCTGAATCTAAACTTAATATCAAGATAGATCAAAATAGTAGGAACAATTTTCATGATATATCCTCCTATAGAAGTCTTAGGAATATTGTAGATGGCATTTAAAATGAAATAATATCCAAAATATTCGACAAACAAATATGATCTTCGAAGAACTTCCAATAGAAGTATTGGACATAATATTGAGACAACTTAGTATGAGTCAAATGAGGACTATGGCTATCACTAACAAATATTTGAATTTATTGTCTACTAGAGTATTATACTCTAATGTAGAAATTATAGAAAAGTATGATAGTAGCAGATTCAAAAGAACAAAAAAATTTCTATCTACAATATCTATCTCTCCATATCTGGCACATGGTATCAGATCCTTAACCATAATATGGAAATACATTCCATCCAAGATAGATATTGGATTTGATGGTGTAGCGACTGCGATGGGGAGAGCATTGGTATATATGCTATCGTTGAGATACTTGAACATTAAAATCAGATTAAAAGACAAGAGCTTCAGGGAATGCTTTCCTTCGAGTTGCAAATTTAAACTATTGGAATTTAAGTGTAATTTTGGAAGAAAAGAGGACAAAAAGAAATTTTTTGCAAATCATAGATGATAATATTAATTTGTAGTAAATTGATATTATCTTAGATTGACCCAATTCAATTGGGTAGTCATGTGTTATAGTCAAGTAAATTATAATTACACATGGAAGTGTGGACATCATACTACAAATGTCAATACTCGGCCACTCGATTGTATGGACATCTCTTGTAAGAATAGTACAATGCACAAGAATCATGATAACTGCATATGTATCACCAAGGAATTAGGAACTGAGGTGATCAATATCATTACTGATAGAGATTGTTTCCAGTGTGATCCCAATTTCTAATGAAAGTTTTAAAAGATTATCATAGATTGTTATACATGATGTCATACTCGATGTATAATCTCTGAATACATTCTATAAACCTAAGCTTGTCTTCCACATGCATTAGATTAAATCCAGCAGATGGATACATTTTAGTTTGTATCAAATTCTCTTTTAGATATTTTGCATAGAAAATTTTTACAACAGGTCCATGCATAAATATTCCATGACATGAGCGTGGTGATGTTTCTTCTCCTATAATACGAATATTATGTCGAATCATTAAAGCTAAAGATTGATATATATCGTGATATATATTGTCAGTATGATGATCTTTCTTACTCATAGTTATCAAAAACCAGCATAATAATTCTGGCTTACTTTCTCTTTGTATATAGTGTAGTTTATTTATAACACTTTGTTTTAGCATCGTGATATTAGTATATATATCACCCACTTTGTGTTGAACGAACTGATCGATTAGAAGAGTATAGATTTTCTCTTCGTTACTCTCATTTAGATCTATACAACTCATAGAGTTCCATGATCTTGATAGAAAGATTTGATGATCTTGTATGTTTTTGTTATTGAAATTATCTGTTAGCATATGTTCAAAGTCTCTTATTATTTGAGGTTCTATGTGACAATTTCGAGCATTTGCTCTAATCTGATCATTTATTCTAGAATCATAATAACTACTTTTTGTATAATGAAATAGAGACTTTTCAACATCTACTACCTCTATATCTATGACAAGACGATGAGGAAATAATCCCTTGTTAGAGTTTGTATCTATTGTAATTTGATTCTTGTTAATATGAGAAAACAAATTACGTATAAAATGCATTGTATCGACTGCTTGCAGCTATGCAAGTGTTTTATATATTTTTCATTTTGAAATAAATTGAAAATATCGATCGAACAATATTCTATTCAGTTATTTTAACGAGATGGTAGTAAGTTCTATTGCAGTGGAGATGGAATAATTTACATTTCTAGTGAAGATTGACAAGAAGACCATAAGGATGATACTACTCTGACAGTTGTTACTGGTGATAGTACCAAAAGTATTGACATTGACCTTCTTGAGAATATACTCGTTGTCTTTTAAAATACTAAAGGGGCTCTGGTTCAAATTCTTGTAAGAATATCTTCAAACCAAGTATACCATCTATGCCTTTTAACTTATAGTAATTCTTAGGGATCTGATATTTTGTAGTTCCCGTTTGAAGTTTTTCTTCCAAGAAAGTTATTATACTTAGTCTAGGATTGATAGGATGTTGTCTAATTGTTGTACTCAACCCAGTTTCTAGATTCATTACCCGTTCAGTGTCACTGAGTAATCCCATGGTTTCTATTCCTCTTTTTGATATATAATCTTTTATCATATCTTCTTTTATTTCGAATCCAAGCATTATATATGATTCATTATCTGATGTGACATCATATGTCACTAGATGAATCTCCTCTCCTTCAGGAACATCTCTCACATAGGGAGTATGTTGATCTGAATAGACGTTTTCATCGTTCATTTTGTATGTTACTATTCCTTTTATAGTAATGATATATGATACCTTCATATCTCTACTCGTCAACAAAATAATTTGTCATAGATTCATTTTATATCAAACTTAAGCATCTACAAACTTCTTAAAGGCTTCAAAACATTGTAATATCTTTTTTCTATTTTCTATTGGCTTCATACCATCACTAACCCTTCTAGGGACTCTAGGTGTATGTCTTTCTACTATTGTAGATATACTGGGATACACACCCCAATGTACACATTCATTCAGCTCTTTTGTAATGGTCATTCTATAAAATGTGGGAAAAGTTCCTACCATTGTAATGAATGGGATAGTACACCTGTCAAGTTCTTCTATCAATTTTATCCTAGATCTTATCTTATTATTATGTTGAAAGGTTGCAATAGCTTCAGCAATGACTTGAGGCTCAGGATCATTGGGAGATTTAAGTGTTTGTATCAATAGCAATATTTCATCTTCGTTTATGAGACATACATCTGTCTTGGCATAGCTATCTTCTCCACATGTAAAAAATCTTATATTTTTCCTTGTTCTCGTCATCCTATTCATGTTAGTATATCCAAGAATTTTGAGTAATTCAACAGCAAAATCATCTACTGCAGATTCTTCTCCCTCTTTGGTTTTCATAGCCATGTCGAGATATCTCAGTAGAAAATAAGTATTCTCTTCCATAGATTTATCTGCTAATTCCTTGGTAAGGATATCTTCAGAAACTATAGGTAATCTACTCAGAGTATTACCAAAGAATTCTTTCTCAGATTTTTCTTTGACAATTATGTTGTAAGCCCTTAGATCGTTCTGAGTCCAGCCACTGCCACATTTGGGTAGCCTTATAAGATTGGCCATTTGTAGATGATATTTTAAAATTTGTTATAGTCATTATTCCAAGTCTTTTCAATATAACAAGAATTGCTTTCATACTGTTCCAGATTCTATAGATTCATTTTATATCAAACTTAAGCATTGCTCCATATCATCCACAAACTTCTTAAAGGCTTCAAAACATTGTAATATCTTTTTCCTATTTTCTATTGGCTTCATACCATCACTAACCCTTCTAGGAATTTTGGGAATATAAGATAATATTGTTGTAA
>Ga0193750_1000067_pt1 | contig 36815 bp, 30 predicted proteins | sample L1c1metaG_FD_160569 | JGI IMG/M metagenome (GOLD analysis project Ga0193750, IMG submission 160569) | Soil microbial communities from a riparian zone of the East river system, Colorado, United States - L1c1 | ecosystem: Environmental > Terrestrial > Soil > Riparian zone | place: USA: East River... | reverse complement strand
TGTGGCGCATTACTATCTCGGGGAAGCCCTTCAGTTTAAGGGGAAGCTCACTGACGCGACTGCCGAGTATCAGAAATCCTTCGAATCAAATAACGATCCGTTCTCGCTCGCCATGCTCGGCCAGGCCTCTGCTCGCCAGGGAAAACCGGACGAGGCGCGAAAGGTTCTCGACCGCCTGAGGGAACAGGCAAAATCGCAATACGTCTCGCCCTATGCTTTCGCGGTTGTTCTGACTGCGTTAGGCGATAAGGCGCACGCGATCGACGAATTGGAGCATGGCTACGACGACACCGGCTTCTACATTTCTCTCATCAAAGTAGATCCACTGTTCGACGACCTGCGCGGCGATCCGCGTTTCGAAGCGCTTGTCCAAAAAGTAACGATACCAAAAACGGAAGGACGTCGATGATCCCCCAGCAAGCGCTCGCCTGTCACGCCGAAGCCCGGCGAAGGCGGATGCAAAAAATCGTTGCGCTAAAATAGATTCATTAAACCGCGAGTTTTTAGATAAACGAAACCCATGCCGTCCGAGTCTTCTCAAGACGTGAAATTCGAGATCGGGCATGTCTTGTTCATCGACATTGTCGGTTACTCGAAACTACTGATCAACGAGCAGAGCGATCAGCTGCAAGAATTAAAAGAGATTGTGCGCGGAACGGAGCAAGTCCGTTTAGCGGAAGCAGAAGGTAAATTGCTGCGTTTACCAACTGGCGACGGCGGCGCGCTTGTTTTCCGCAACAGTCCCGAAGCACCGGTTTTGTGCGCACTAGAAATCAGCAAAGCGCTTAAGAGCCATCCGGAACTAAAGGTGCGCATGGGAATTCACAGCGGCCCGGTTAACGAAGTCACCGACCTAAACGAACAAGCGAACATTACTGGCGCCGGCATCAACACTGCCCAGCGAGTGATGGATTGCGGTGACGCAGGTCACATTCTTCTCTCGCGGCACGTCGCCGAAGATTTGGAAAATCACGAGCGCTGGCGACCGCACTTGCACGATCTGGGCGAAGTAACAGTCAAGCATGCCGTCGGCATTCACATTGTTAACCTTTACACCGATGATCTCGGCAATCCGCAGGTTCCGGCCAGGATTCAGCGGGGGCGGGACGCGAAAGTCGGGCAGGCGCGACAGGTGCGCGCAAAGAGAAGGAACCTACTGATTTGCGGTTCTCTGATTGTCATCGTCGCAATCGGGCTCGGTCTTTTCCTCCTTCGGAATCGTTTGCTGCAGCATCCGGTCGAGGCGTTGATGGATGCAAAAGGCATTGCCGTTCTTCCATTCGAAAATTACAGCGCTGATAAAGAGAACGCATTTTTCGCCGATGGCATTCAGGATGACATCCTGACAAGTCTCGCCAAAATCAAGGATTTGCGCGTAATCAGCCGCACCAGCGTGATGGGTTATCGCGGTGCTGTGGGGCATAACTTGCGCGAGATTGGGCAGGCGCTCGGGATCGCCAACATCCTGGAAGGCAGCGTTCGCCGGGAAGGCAATCGCATCGTGGTGACGGTGCAGTTGATCGATGCGTTGAAAGATCGACATCTTTGGGCGAACCGCTACGACCGCACCCTGGCCGATTCGTTAGGCCTGCAAGGTGAACTCGCGGCCGAAATTGCCGAGGCGCTCCGCGTCACTCTTAGTCCGGATGAAAAAGCACGAGTAGAAACGAAACTGACGGAGAACTCGGAGGCTTACGTTTTTTATCTGCGGGCCAATCAAATCGCGCGCAACCCCGATACCTTACTGGAGGATTTGAAGAAGGCGGAGCAATTCTACCACCAGGCGATCACGCTCGATCCAAATTTCGCGCTGGCGCATGCACGGTTGGCGTCGACGCGCGCGCAGATTTATCACTATGACGAGCCGCTCGACAGTTGGAAATCAAAGGCGTTCGCCGAAGCCGAGCTGGCATTGCGTTTGCAGCCGAATCTGGCCGAAGCGCACCTGGCTCTGGGGCAATGTGCTTATTGGCTCGACCAGGATTATGAGCGCGGGCTGGCAGAGTTCGGAGCGGCAGCGGCATTGTCGCCCAGCGACGCTGAAATTGGCCGCTTGATTGCGTCGATTAAACGCCGCCAGGGCAAATGGCAGGAATCTCTCGAAGAATACGAAAGGGTTCAGAGGACCGATCCGCAAAATCCGAATACCGTCCGCGAACTTGTCTTTACCAACACTGCGCAGCGACGCTGGCCGGAAGCGGCTCGTTGGGCAACGCAAATGCGAACGATGGCGCCCGCATCGCTTGTCGCCAAAATTCAAAGTGGTTATGTCGAGTTTTGCTGGAAGGGTGACACGGGCCCCCTCAAATCAATGCTCAGCCAGGTGCCGGCAGGAACCGATCCCGATGGTTCGGTAACGTCGTCCCGGTGGGACGTGGCCATGATCGACCGCGATTTTGGCGAGGCGGGCAGGGTTTTGAAAAACTCTGACCTTAACGAGGTCTCATACACGGCTGCGGGCGCCACTCCGAAAAGTTTTCTTCAAGGTCTGATTGAGCTGGCCGAAGGCAAACAAGCGGAAGCTCAGAAATTGTTTGAGCTGGCCCGGCCGAGTTTTGAAAAAGCGGTGGAAGAGGCGCCTTCGAGCGCGGATCGCCACGCCAATCTTGGCTGGTTCTACGCCTTTGCTGGTCGAAAAGATGAAGCGATTCGCGAAGGCAGACAGGCGGTCGAATTAAAACCCGAATCGAAGGATGCAGTCGATGGCGCAATCATGAACTGTTACCTCGCGCTCATCTATGCGCGCGTGGGCGAGAAAGATCTCGCTATTCCGCTAATCGAGCGCTTGCTGAAAACGCCGGGCACGGTCGACAGCGTCGACTACAGTATCACGGTCAACGATCTGAAACACCGGTGGGAATGGGACGGCTTAAGGAAAGATCCGCGTTTTCAGAAACTCCTGAGCGGAACCCCGTGAATCTGCCGAGATTCTTCGCCGAGTTAAAGCGGCGCAACGTTTACAAGCTTGCGGTTGCGTACATCGTTGCCGGCTGGGCGCTTTCTCAGGGAATCGCGCAGGTGTTTCCAGTCTTCGACATTCCGAACTGGGTCATTCGTTTGATAGTTCTGCTCACCATCATCGGTTTTCCGGTCGCGCTCGCTCTCGCCTGGGCCTTCGAACTGACGCCCGAAGGATTGAAGCGAACGGAGGATGTCGATCTTGCCGCGCAACCGCGCGCGAAATCTCGCGCCTGGATTTATATCGCGGTGGTTGGTGCGGTTCTCTCGATCGGACTATTTTTTCTGGGACGCTTCACAGTTTCGCAAAGCTCTAAATCGCCGGGCAAATCGATAGCGGTGTTACCGTTCGTCGACATGAGTCAGGGAAAGGATCAGGAATACTTCTGTGACGGTATCAGCGAAGAAATTCTCGATACCCTGGCTAAGGTAGAGGGCCTGCGCGTCGTCGCTCGGACGTCGTCATTCTCTTTCAAAGGAAAAAGCGCGGACGTGACCGAGGTGGCAACGAAGCTAAACGTCGCGAATGTGCTCGAAGGCAGTTTACGGCGCAATGGCAACCGCATTCGCGTAAGCGCGCAGCTGATCGCGCGCGACGGGTTTCATCTCTGGTCCGAAACTTATGATCGACAGCTGCAGGATGTATTCGCGATGCAGGATGAGATCACGCGCGCGATTGTCGATGCCTTGAAAATCAAGCTCGCGCTCGCACCGACAATACCGGCCGCACATGATACCGAGGCGCATGATTTCTATCTACAGGGGCTTTATTTCGCGAATAAAAGCGATGAGGAATCGTTGCGCAGAGCTCTCGTCTGTTTTCAGCACGCGTTGGATAAAGAGCCCACATCAGCTCGTGCCTGGATCGGGATCGCGGCTACGTGGTCCTGGCTGGCTGACGCCTACGTGAAACCACTCGAAGCTTATCCTGCCGTGAAAGCAGCTGCCTTAAAAGCGATCTCGCTAGATGAGCGGTCGGCGGGCGCACATTGCTACCTCGGACTGGCGGTCATGATTCTGGATTGGAATTTCGCCGGCAACGATGCGGAACTGAGGCGCGCGCTTCAGATCGAGCCGAATTCTTCGCTGGCCCATTTTATGCGGGGACTGTTGCGGACCAGCGAAGGCGATTATGACGAAGCGATTGCGCACTTGCGGAACGCAGAAAAATCCGACCCGCTCTCGCCAGCCATCAGTAGCGCCCTCTGCACGGCATACTTGAGGAAAGGTTTGATCGACGAGGCGGTTGCAGAGGCCCGCAGATCTCAACAGGTCGATCCGAACTATATATATCACGATCCGGTAATGGGTTTAATTTACCGCGAGACAGGTCAGTACGACCAAGCTCTGGCAGTATACATGAAAGCGGAGGAAGTGACCCATTCCCCGAGTGCTGGTCTCGCGATTACCTACGCGCGGATGGGCCGCAAAGAAGATTCATGTCGGGTCCTTAATCAGCTACTTAAAAAAGCGCGAACCGGTTACGTCGAGGAAAACATGATCGCATCGATCTATGTCGCGCTCGGAGAAAATGACGAGGCGTTCCGATGGCTCGAACGGGCATATGTCGAGCATTCTGGCGGTCTTTATGATATCGCATTCGATCCGGACTTTGCTGCCATCAGATCCGACCCGCGATGTGCCGATCTTTTGCATCGGATCAATTTTCAGCCGGCGCAAAAGCTGGTTCGGTAAAACAAGAATGAATCCGCGTAACTTCTTCGCCGAGCTGAAGCGGCGCAACGCTTAACTAGTGCCCGTCCGGTCCGCCAATCGGACGGACTCGTCCCGTGGCAAGCTCGGACTGGCAGAGATTTGATGACCATTGTCATCGCGCCAGTCCCCTGCTCCGCCAGGGTACTGTCATGAATGCACAACTAAACACGACAGATCACCCAGAGAACCGACACGAATCCACTTACGCGCTCCTGATTCGCTCGGAAGAAAAGAGCCGCAACGCCCTCGAGGTCGCAATCTATCCACTTTTGATTCTAGGCCCGCTCATCGCGATATGGCAGCTCGCCCAGCAACCGATCAACATTCCGCCAGCTGGACTGGGCGCTGGCGGCTACGTCGCTTGCGCCGACGAAATTCAGGCACTGCGTCAAATTCGACACTTGGAAATCAAAGGATAGAGAAAAGTAGCCACTTGGCAGAAACAGGGTGATTATTGGCATTGCTGCCAATTCGCCGTAAACAGATGCTAGCTGTCATGAATGCACCAATAAATTCCATTAATCGAAGAGACTTACTCAATACCGTCTCCAGGATCGGTCTCGCCGCTGCACTTGCGCTTTTCGTTGTTGCTCAACTCTCCGCGAGCGCAGCCCGGGCCGAAACCGCCACCACAAATTCACTCAAGCCGCCGGCCAAGGGAGATATTCCGGTTGCCTTTGTTATTTCAGAAGGCGCAGTGATCATCGACTTTTGCGGACCGTGGGAAGTTTTCCGCGACGTGAACATTCCGGGGAAGGACGCTCCGTTTCGTCTTTACACCGTTTCCGACAAGATCGCGCCGATCACAGCCGGCGGCGGAATGAAAATCGTTCCTGATTACACGTTCGCGAACGCGCCCACGCCGAAAGTGATTGTTATTCCGGCGCAAAGCGAGCCAAGCAAAGCGATGCTTGATTGGATCCGTCAGTCGACCAAGAACACCGATGTGACGATGTCGGTTTGCACCGGCGCGTTTGTTTTGGCGAAAACCGGACTGCTTGACCGCAAAAGCGCGACCACGTTCCATGCGGCGTTCAATACGTTCGCGATGCAGTTCCCGAAGATCGAGCTCAAACGCGGTGCGCGCTTCGTTGAGAACGGAAATCTCGCGACCGCCGGCGGACTTTCGTCTGGGATCGATCTCGCGCTGCGCGTGGTCGAACGTTACTACGGCCGCGAAGTCGCAGCGAAGACTGCCTACAACATGGAATATCAGGGCCAAGGTTGGATGGACGCGAATTCCAATCAAACGTACGCCGTGACGCCGGTTTCCACGGTCGAAAATCCGCTCTGTCCGGTTTGCGGAATGGATGTCGATCCTAAGACCTCTCCAAAGTCCGTCTACAAGGGCACGACTTATTATTTCTGTTCCGACGACGATAAAAAAACTTTCGATGCCGCGCCGGACAAGTTCGCAACCGCCAATAAAGGATTGTGACGCGCCTTCGCACAAGCCTTCCATCTTCGTTAACACTACGACGTGACGAGACGGCGCGGCAGGCAAGTGCCAACGTGCGTGAATTCGAAAATTCTTCCCCTCTCCTCACCCGGCACGCCGAAGCTGGACGAAGGCGGCTCGACCGAGGAGAAGATTAAGGTGAGGAGTCGAGGTTCGGCCAGCAGATGAAAAGGAAATACCGCCAGTCCAATGCCAGTGTGGCCCGCACCTCGAACCTTAATAATAAGGAGCCGGCTCAACCACGCACGCGACGGATCGTGTTCGTGGCCGCGCCGGGAACCGAGATCCTCGATCTGGTCGGGCCGCTTCAAGTCTTCGCTCGCGCTGCGGAAATGTTCGGCAAAGAAAATCCCGGCTCGCCGCCAATCTATTCCGTCGAAGTTATCAGCGCGTCGTCTCAACGATCGCTGGTGACAAACTGCGGGTTGCGAATCACCGCGCATAAAACCTTTCGGGAAGTCCGCGGAAAGATCGACACCCTGCTCATCGCCGGTGGCAGTGCGATTGAGCAGGATGAAATAAACGCGGATGTCGTGCGCTGGCTGAAAAAGAGCGCGGGACGAATCCGGCGAATCGGGTCGGTCTGCACTGGAGCAATGCTGCTGGCCCGAGCGGGCTTGCTCGACGGCCGGCAAGCAACCACTCATTGGAATTGGTGCGAGATTCTCATCAAACGCGCGCCGCGGGCAGACGTTGATCCCAATCCGATATTTGTCCGTGACGGAAATGTCTACACATCGGCCGGCGTCACCGCCGGAATGGACCTCGCATTGGCTCTGGTGGAAGAAGATTACGGTTCGAATCTGGCGTTGCAGGTCGCGCGCAATCTCGTGCTCTATTTGCGTCGGCCAGGTGGACAATCGCAATTCAGCGCCGCGCTTTCCCTGCAATTGACGGACCGCAAACCGTTGCGTGAGCTCGAGTCATGGGTGCTCGATCACTTGAACAAGCCGCTCACTGTTCCCGTGCTGGCGCAGCGAGTGGCGATGAGTCCGCGTAATTTCGCGCGAGTATTCACCAAGGAAATGAAGACCACGCCGGCGAAATTTGTCGAATGCTTGCGCGTTGAAGCAGCTCGCCGGCGGCTGGAAGAAAGCCAAAACAGCATGGAAACGATCGCCGGCGAATGCGGCTTCGGAAACGTCAATTCGATGCGCAACGTTTTTCAGCGCGCGCTAAAAATTGCGCCGGGACAATATCGCCGCCACTTCCGACACGCGAAACGACCAAGAATGGCCAGGACCAATTGACTTCTGATTTGCCAATCCGCGATCCGCAACTACGTCCTGTGTCTTCCTTGGCGGGCCGAGCTACTTCGCTCGCATGAATTTTTGTACCGCCGACGTCGTCCCATCTTTGTAGGTCACCTGCGCTGCTGCGTATTCGGTGTCTCTCGGCACGGCGATGAGGATGTCGTCTCCGCTCTCAAACATCTTGTCGGTCGGCTTGAATTTGAATGTCTTGTCGAGCGCTTCGCTGTTGAGCGAATAACGCACCTCTTTGATGACCGGGCGATAACTCATTAGCGCGGTGAAATAGAGGAGCAGCTTCCCATCGTAATCGCGAAATTCGAGCCACGAATTCGAGATCGAATTGAGCGTCCATTTGGTTTGCGCCAACCGTTCGCCCGTCGTTGAAAACTTGAGCGTGTAAGGGCCGTTGGTGTGTCCATCCTTATCCACGTATTTCACTTCGACCACGTGCTCGCCCGGAGAGAGATTCGGCAACGGAACATAAGTATTCACCATCTGCTCGCCCGTGTGCACATTGCGCATCGGCAGAGAACCGGTGGACTTGAATTCCCCCTGTCGGTCGAGCCGGTAGAGAAGCTCCTTCGCCGTGTACTCTGTCAGCAAAAAAGTGGCGCCCCACCCGCCGTTGCTCTCCTGCAAGGTCAGGGTTACCGGATTTTTCGCGACGATCTCCGGCATGCTCGAAAGTTTTGCCCAGCGAACGTCCGCCCCCTCGATCCATTTCTGCGCTTCTTTCTTGTCGATGAAATATTTTTCAAATTTTCCGGCGGCCTGTGCTTCGCGGAATTTTTGCAGCCACTCTTTCTCCGCGCGTTGATCGGCCAACGTCTGCTCGCCGCGTCGCGCCTCCGAAAATTCCTGACTGATTAACCACGGCAGCGGACCGAAATCAGGATGACTGGCAGCAAGCGCCTGGAGTTTCGTCAGGCGCGGATTGCCTTCATCGAGCAACGCGACCGCGGTCTGGTACGAGATGGTGTGCGGCTCGAGTCTTTCAAACTGGCGCATCGTCTCCACTGCCCCGGCGTGGCCTTCCGCCGATTTCAGCATCGTCTCATAACTCAGCCACGGATCGAGCGCTTCGAGATTCGCCGAAAGATATTCGGAGTACTCCTTTCGCGCCGCGCCGAAGTTGCCGCCAAGTTCGTGGACCCGAGCATTGTGATAATGTTCCTCCGGAGTTTTTGGCGACGGAATAATCCCACTACTCGCGCCTAACGCATCAAAATGTTTGGCGATCATTTCCATCGACCGCCCTTCTTCGGTGATTTTTTTCCTGATCCCGGCTTGGCCCCAAACCAGCCAGATCACCAGCAATGCGATGAGGCCGAGCGCGGCCGCTATGCCGGTCGCCCATTGCTTCGCGCCACGACGCAGCACGGCGAGATCGTCGCGAAGCTTGAGCACGCCCGCTTCCAACGCCTCCCGGCTTTGCAGCGGATGAAACAGATGCGTGTCCGCCTTTAAAGCGTTACGATACGAATTCTGCAGTTGGCGCAGTTCATTCGGCTCCGGTTCGTGCGGATCGATCGGAAAGCTTTCGTCGATGAAAAGGTACCAAACCTTTTTGCCGCGTTTTCGCGCATAAAGCGCTTCGTATTGAGTGAAACTAACGCGGCCAAACTCAGGATCCGGAACCGCCGGCTCCGCGCCGTAAAGCTGACCCACTAACTGGACCACGCCTTTGCACTGATCGATTTTCTCCCGCAGCAACGCGCACAAATCGCCGCTTTCCGTCCCGAAAATGTCCTGCCAGACCGGCTCGTAACCGAGAAACGTTAACGTGTTCGCGACCAGTTGCCGCGCACTGCACAACTCCTCGCTCACTGCCGAAATAAAAATTGTCGGACGAGGCGACACCGAGAAATTCCTATCGCCTGAAGCCTGCCGTCACAAGCTTTCTTGCCTCCCGTCTAACCGATAACTGGCAGCGCTTTGGCGCGGCAAAGATCGACATCCGGCAGATTTGCAGGGAGAATGGCAGGGCAAGTATTTTACCAGGGATGAGCAATTTTTTCGCCGAACTGAGGCGGCGCAACGTTTACAAAGTCGCGGTCGCCTACGCGATCGTGTCTTGGCTGCTCATTCAAGTCGCGACCCAGGTCTTTCCCTTTTTTGAAATTCCAAATTGGGCAGTTCGCCTGGTCGTGCTGCTCTTAATTCTCGGTTTCCCAATCGCGCTCTTTCTTGCCTGGGCTTTCGAGATCACTCCGGAAGGAATCAAGCGCGCCGAAGATGTTTCGCCCCAGGAATCGATCACAAAGCACACCGGCCGGAAGCTTGTTTGGCTCACGGTGATGCTGGCGGTCGTCGCCGCTGGCTTGCTGGCGTTTCAGTTGTTACGACCGAAGAGCATGCCGACGCCTCGACAGAGCGAGGCGGCTACAGGTTCGATGCCGGAAAAATCCATCGCCGTCTTGCCATTTGAAAATCTCAGCCGCGATCCCGACAACGCATTTTTCACCGATGGCGTGCAGGATGAAATCTTAACCGACCTGGCGAGAGTTGCCGATTTAAAGGTGATCAGCCGTTCGAGTGTGATGCAGTACAAGAGTGGCGTTCTACGCAACCTGCGCAAGATCGGTCAGGAACTTGGCGTAGCGCATTTACTCGAGGGCAGTGTCCAGCGCGCCGCCAATAAAGTGCGCGTGAACGCCCAGCTGATCGATGCCCGCAGCGACGCGCATCTCTGGGCGCAGACCTACGATCGCGACCTTGCCGATGTTTTCGCCATCCAAAGCGAAATCGCCAAAGCCATTGCCGATCAATTGCAAGCCCAGCTTTCGCCAAAGGAGAAAAGCGCGATCGAGCAGCCGCCCACTGCCGACGTGACTGCCTTTGACCTCTACAGTCGCGCAAAGAGCCTGATGCTTTCGACGAGTTTTAGCGCGCTCGCAGGCAAGAACGTCGAGCAGGCCATCTCTCTTCTCGAGCAGGCCATCGCGCGCGATCCCTCTTTCTTTCTCGCCTATTGCCAGCTCTCGCTCGCGCACGATCAGCAGTACTTCCTCACTGGCGTCGATCACACAGCCGCACGATCGGCCAAGGCCCAAGCGGCTCTCGACACTGCGTTCCGGCTCCGGCCAGATGCGGGTGAGGCGCACGTGGCGCGGGCGGAATTTCTTTATCGGATTCATCTCGACTATGATGGAGCCCTCGCCGAGCTCGAGATCGCGCACCGCACCTTGCCGAATGATCCGCGCGTATTTGAGCTGATGGGCTACATCTTCCGCCGTCAAGGTAAACAGGAAGAAGGCTTGGAATATATCAACCGTGCACTCACGCTCGACCCGCGAAATTTGTTTACCCTCCAGCAGGTCGCGCTGAGTTATTTTTATCTGCGGCGATTTCCGGAAAATGTAGCCGTGCTCGATCGCGCGCTTGCCATCAAACCGGATGACCCCGACACCATGGTTGCGCGCGGGATTACGATTATGAGTTGGAAAGCAGACACGCGCCCTCTTCATCAAACGATCGAGGAACTTCGCGCGAAAAATCCCGCGGCCATTTCTGGCGTCGCGGACAGCTGGTTTCTTTGCGCGCTTGCCGAGCGCGATGCAAAAGCAGGCGAGGCGGCCCTGGCTGCTTTGGGGGACAACACGTTCGGCGATGATTCTACCCAATTCAGCCCGGACTTTGCCCGCGGACTTCTCGCGCGTATGACGAACGACGAAAACAAAGCGCATGCCGCTTTTACCGCAGCTCGAAGCGCGCAGGAAAAACGAGTGCAGGAGCAGCCTGACTATGCTCCGGCGATTTCTATTCTCGGCATAATCGACGCCGCCCTCGGGCGAAAAGAAGACGCTTTGCGCGAAGGACGGCGGGCCGTTGAGCTTCTCCCGGTCGCAAAGGAAGCCAACAACGGCCCCGGTATGATTCAGAACCTCGCCATCATCGCCGCGTGGGTGGGTGAAAAACAACTCGCCTGCGATCAGCTCGCCCTGACTTTGCAGATACCAGGTACAACCAGCTATGGCCGGTTGAAATTGCTTCCCTGGTGGGACCCGCTCCGGGGCGACCCGCGCTTCGAAAAAATCGTTTCTTCGCTTGCCCCAAAGTAGTCCGTTGGCGTGCTAACCGCGCCATAGTCCCGTGACCGCGGGACGAAGGCGGGTCTCCTCGCTCGCTCCTAATAACACTGCCAATCGACATCTCGCAGGTTTGCAGGCAAAGTAGCACGGCAAATGTCGGACGGGACGAATTCGGGTAATTTTTTTGCCGAGCTGAAGCGGCGCAATGTTTACAAGGTGGCGATCGCCTACGCGATCGTGGCCTGGCTGCTCATTCAGGCGGCGTCGATTCTTTTTCCCACCTTTGAAGCGCCCGCCTGGGTGATGAAAGTGTTCGTCAGCGCAATTATCCTCGGGTTTCCGGTGGCATTGATTTTCGCGTGGGCCTTCGAGATCACGCCGGAAGGAATCAAGCGCGCGGAAGATGTTTCGCCTAGCGAATCAATCACCCACCACACCGGACGCAAACTTGTTTGGATCGCCGTCGTCCTGGCGATCATCGCGACTGGTTTGTTCGCCTATCAGCTTTTGCGCTCGAAACCGACGGTCACGGCTGCTTCGCCAACTACATCGGCTCCAAGCGGAGCAGCCGCCGTCCCCGAAAAATCGATCGCCGTTCTACCGTTTGAAAACCTGAGCGATGAGAAACAGAATGCTTTCTTCACCGATGGCGTGCAGGACGAGATTCTAACTGATCTGGCCAAGATTGCGGATCTCAAAGTGATCAGCCGCACCAGCGTGATGCAATACAAGAGCGGAGCGGTGCGCAACCTCCGCGAAATTGGTCAGCAGCTCGGCGTCGCCCATTTGCTCGAGGGCAGCGTGCAACGCGCAGCGAACCGAATTCGCGTCAATGCTCAGCTGATCGATGCGCGGAGCGACGCGCATTTGTGGGCGCAAACCTACGATCGCGATCTGGCCGACGTTTTCGCGATTCAAAGCGAGATCGCCAAGGCGATTGCGGATCAGTTGCAGGCGAAACTTTCGCCGAGTGAAAAGAGTGCAATCGAGCAGCCGCCGACGTCGGATGTCACCGCGTTCGATCTCTACAGTCGAGCCAAGAATCTCATTCTTTCTACGAGCTTCAGCGCTGTCGCGAGACCAAAACTAGTGCAAGCAGTTGATCTGCTCAATCAGGCCCTTGCCCGCGATCCTTCTTTCTTTCTCGCACAATGTCAGCTCGCCTACGCGCACGACCAACTCTACTTCATTTTCGGGGAACACACCTCGGAGCGGCGGGCGCTGGCCGAGGCCGCGGTCCAGGCTGCTTTCCGCCTTCGGCCCGACGCTGGAGAAGCGCATCTCGCGCGCGCCGAGAATCTCTATCGCGGTTATCTCGACTATGATGGCGCTGTCGCGGAGCTCGGGGTGGCGCGGCGAACGCTCCCGAACGACGCGCACGTTTTCGAATTGACTGGCTACATTTTGCGGCGACAAGGCAAACAGGAAGAAGCGCTGCACAATCTTGAACGCGCTCTCGAACTCGATCCGCGCAATTTCTTTACCCTCCAGCAGATCGCGCTGAGCTACCTTAACCTGCGGCGCTATTCCGATGAAGCTGCGATTCTGGACCGCGCATTATCGATCAAACCAGACGACGTCGATACGAAAGTTGCGCGCGCCTTAATCCCATTAGATCAGCAAGCTGACACACGCCCTTTGCATCAGGCGCTCGATGAAATTCGCTTGAAAGATCCGGACGCCATCAAAAGTGTCGCCGATAGCTGGTTGAACTGCGCGCTAGCGGAGCGGGATTCCGTTGGAGGGAGCAATGCCCTGATCGCACTCGGCGAAAACTACTTTGGCAATGACGCTGTTCATCTCCACCGGGAATTCGGAGAGGGTCTGATCGCACGGATGACGAAGGACGAAGCCAAAGCGCGCTCTGCCTTCGCGGTTGCACGTACACAGGCAGAGAAATTAGTGCAAGCGCAGCCCGATTACGCTCCGGCGTTGTGCGTCCTCGGCTTGATCGATGCCGGCCTTGGCCGAAAAGAGGAGGCGCTGCGTGAAGGACGGCGATCGATCGATCTGCTTCCTGTGAAGAAAGACTCCATAAACGGCGCCCATATGATCGAATATTTCGCCATCATCGCCGCGTGGGTCGGCGAAAAAGATCTCGCCTTGGAATACCTCACCAAGGCGGAGCAATTACCCGGTTACGGCACCATCACTTATGGACAACTTAAACTAACGCCTTACTGGGACCCGCTCCGCGGCGATCCACGCTTCGAAAAAATCGTGAGCTCAATGGCTCCGAAATAACCGCCGCAATTCATCACGCCCCCCTCACAAACCTGTTGTGGTTCCGCTTCCGTCAATGCGATGGTGACTGATGAGTTCGCGGAAGAGGATTTTGTGCTCGTTGATCGGATTGGTCTGTCTGAGCGCGAGCTGGATGGTTGCCGCAGAGCCAAGCGCGTCGCCCTCAGCTTCGCCGGTCGAATCAAATTCTCCGCCCGCCACAATCGCGCAGTCCGTCTCGGAGTTATCCGCGCAACGCGCGGCCGCTGAACGCTCGAAGATTTATCGGGCCGGCGCGGATTATAGCCGATGGCTCGATGACGTCGCGAAGAATTCGGGCAGCGCATTTCTTCAACGCCCCGTTTTCGATCGCGTCACCTGGATGCGAATGCTCGCCTCGTTAGGCGCGCTCGCGCTCCTCTCCTTGCTCGCTGGCTGGATCGTCTGGATCGTTAGGCGACGCGCCGGTGAGATCCAATCGAACCGGCCACAATCCTGGCTGGCATTGAGCGCATCTGCGATTCGCAAACCTTTCGCTCTTTTACTGCTGACTTGCGGCGGCGGTTTTGCCCTGATGCCAATAATCACCGGCATCGTTGGGCGTCCGACCCGGGTTTTCTGGGCCGGCACGCTCACAGCCATTCTCTACGCCGGATGGATCATTGCTTTGCTCTGGTTCATGTTCCGCGCGATCCGGGCAGTCGAAAAACGGATGAACCTGTGGGCAGAGCGGACGAACAGTCTGCTTGGCAAGGTGATCGTGCCGATTCTCGGTCACACGCTTCGCCTGGCGGTGCCGTTGCTCGGCATCATTCTTTTACTGCCGCTGCTGAAGCTGCCGGAAAACTGGACTTGGGTGACACAAAAAGGTTTCGGCATTTTGCTCATCATGGCGCTGTCAGTCCTGATCGTTCGCGGCATGAACGCCGCCCAGGCGGCACTGTTGAGCCGGCACCGAATGGATGCGGAGGATAATCTCTCTGCCCGACGGATTTACACTCAGGTGTCGGTGATTCGCAAAATTATCGTCACCGCCGTCGTGATTATCGCGACCGGTTCCATCCTGATGCTCTTTGATCCGGTGCGGCAGTTCGGCACCAGCATTCTTGCCTCCGCCGGAATCGCAGGCGTCGTCATCGGTTTCGCTGCCCAGAAGACGCTCGGCAATGTGCTCGCAGGAATTCAGATCGCGCTGACCCAACCGCTCTTGATTGACGATATCGTGGTTGTCGAAGGCGAGTTCGGACAAATCGAAGAGATCACGCTCACGTATGTAACCGTCAGAACATGGGACCTGCGGCGATTAGTTTTGCCCATCACCTACTTCATCGAGAAACCGTTCCAGAATTGGAGCCGGGTATCGACCGAGTTGTTGGGAACGGTGATTCTTTATCTCGATTATCAGGTGCCGTTAGGCGAACTGCGCAAAGAGTTGAAACGGCTGGTTGAGAACAATCCGAAGTGGGACCGAAGGGTGTGCGGATTACAGGTCACCGACACCAAACAAAGCACCATCGAAGTGCGCGCTCTGGTCAGCGGCACGGATCCGGGCAAGACGTTCGATCTTCGCTGCGAAGTGCGCGAAGGGTTGATTGAATTTCTGCGTCGTGATTATCCGGAAAGTCTGCCGCGAGTGCGAAATGTCACCGAGCCTTCCGAATCTCAGCGCCGAAAACGAAAGGACGATGCGACAATGCCCGGTCAGGAACACGAAAGGGGCTCAAAAAGTCCCGGGCTCCATGCGGAGGAGAAAAGTGACGGCGCTAACGGTTAGCACGCCCTGATCGGTGACCTCTGATTTCTGCTCTCCAGGCTAATTCCGCCGGAGCCTCGCGATCGCGTGCAGCATAATGAGAAGCGAAGCGATGAATACGGCGCAACCGGCGACGAAGAGTAGATCGACACCTGTCTCTGAGATCGGGCGCGCTGTGAAGTCGCCGGCGATGCCGGTCCACCAATAGGCGAACAGCCCAATGTCCATAATGATGTGACCGATCATGCCCGGAATGAGCGAGCGGGCGGACCAGGCCAGAAGCCCGAGCAGCACGCCTGCGAGAAAGACAATCGGAACCATCCCCAGCGTCGCCCATGTCTTATTAAGATGCAGCAGCATGAAGAACAGTGATGAAACCAGGATTGCAATCGGCGCTCCGTGGCGCTGCTCGATCGGGCGCTGCATGTAACCGCGAAAACCGGTTTCTTCACAAATTCCCGCCGACGCCGCCGACAGGACAACGGCAAGCCACTTCAACGGCAGCGAAGGAATAAATGAAAAATCGTATCCGTGACGGAACGCTTCCTTCGGGAATGGAACGAACCGAAATAGCAGAACGATCGCAGCGTGGATTGTAATCGCGAAAAAAAGCGCGACCACAATACTCCAGCGCCATTGCATCGTCGACAGGCTGCCGCGCCGAAACGCGAAAGCGCGGGAGTCTTGTGCCGTACGCGGTGGACCGCCGCCTGCAGCCCACCAAATATAAAGAGAAAGAAAAATCACTTCGGCAATCGCTGCGAGTGGAACGCCAAGCTTCAGCAGCAATACTGGCCAGACGTTGGCCGCCACCAACGCGATCAGAAGACCCGAGATAATCGCCCGCAACGAAACAGGGAGTCTCGACCAGAACATTTCGAATATCTACTTCCTACTTGCTTCGAGCGTGAACCACTTCGGATTTAAGTGCGCAAGAGGTGCTTTTAATTTCTCGAGCTCGGCCGCCGGGCCGTGCACTTCGAACCGGGTGAGATCGACCATGGTGAGCAGTTCCGCGAGTAAGGCCCCGATGTTATCTAGATGCGCGAGAACGCCCTCGGCAGTTTCGTACCCTTCCCGGCAAAACATTTCGTCGCCGTTAACAGTGAACCCGTAGAATAGATTCTCTTTCTCAGTCGCCGTTTTCTCGACAAACCGCGGGAACCCGGCTTTGACCGCCTCGAGTTTTCCGGGATGCACTTTGAAATACGGATGAAGACTGACGAAGTTCGATCTCATGATCGAAACGTAGGCCGCGCTCACGAAAGTGTCGATGGTTTGCGATTTGATCTCTGTCCTCTGACTTTGACCGTTAACAAAATAACTCCCTGCCGGATTTCAGTGTTTCGAAAGATGTTTAGATCTGACCTCTTTGTCGTTTCCGCTCGCGGCCAAGATCGACATTTTCGGAATTTGCAGGCAACATTGCGCCGCAAATGTCGCAAGGGATGAATCCGGGTAATTTCTTTTCGGAACTTCGGCGGCGCAACGTCTACAAGGTTGCCGGCGCCTATGCGATCGTCGCCTGGCTCCTCATTCAGGCTGCCTCGATTCTCTTTCCAACATTCGACGCGCCGGCCTGGGTCATGAAAGTTTTCGTTAGCGCGATTATTCTCGGGTTTCCGGTGGCCCTGATCTTCGCCTGGGCGTTTGAGATCACGCCGGAAGGAATCAAGCGCGCCGAAGATGTTTCGCTCGAGCAATCGATCACGCATCACACCGGACGCAAACTGATGACGGCCACCGTGGTTTTGGGATTGATCGCGGCCGGGCTGTTGATTTTTCAATTCACCCGGAAACCGAACGCCGGTGCGCAGGCAAACATCGGCGCGGAAAGTAAATCGATTGCCGTTCTGCCTTTCCAGAATCTCAGTTCGGACAAGGAAAACGCTTTCTTCGCCCAGGGCATTCAAGACGAGATCATCACCACGCTTTCCAAAATCAGCGGACTTCGCGTCATCTCCCGCACTTCCACCGCGCGTTATCAGAGCGAGCCGGGGAATCTGGCGGAGATCGCGCGCGACCTGCGCGTAGCCAATGTGCTCGAGGGCAGCGTCCAAAAATCAGGCGATCGCGTCCATATCAATGTCCAGCTGATCCAGGCGGAAACCGACTCGCATCTTTGGGCGCAAATTTACGATCGGGAATTGACCGATGTTTTCAGCGTCGAAGGCGAAGTGGCGAAAAAGATTGCCGATTCTCTGAGCGCCACGCTTTCCCCACAGGAGAAAGCGACGGTTGAAACCAAACCGACCGAGAACGCTGATGCCTACGTGCTCTATTTGCGCGCGCGCGAATATCAAACGCGTCCCGATAATTTGCTCGGAGAGTTCCAGACCGCGGCGGACCTCTTTCAGCAGGCGATTGCGATCGATCCCAACTTTGCCCTCGCCCATGCGCGACTCTCCTCTGTCACCAGCCAAATTTACCACTGGTTTGAGCCGACCGAATCACGCCGGCAAAAGGCGCGCGCCGAAGCGATCGAATCGCTGCGTTTGCAGCCAAATTTGGGCGAAGGCCATGCCGCGCTTGGTTTATGTCTGTATTATGCGGACGCAGATTACGAGGGAGCCCTCCGTGAACTCAACCTCGCCGCACGCGCGCTTCCAAATGATGGCGATGTCGGTCTTTACATTGCCGCGGTCCAGCGACGGCAGGGACATTTGGAGGAAGCGCTCGCTGCTTACGAACGTGCGCAGGCAATTGATCCCCGCAATCAGATCACCCTCTACGACGCCTCGCAGACCTATTTTGGATTGCGCGATTGGCCGAATGCGCTGCGCGGCCTCGATCGCGTGCTCGCGCTCGCGCCGGATTCACTCAATATCAAGATTCAGCGCGGTTACATAGAATTCTTCTGGAAGGGAAACACCGCGCCGATCAAGGCCGCACTCGAAAGCATTCCCGTCAATATTGATCCCGATGGAATCGTCACCTTTGCCCGATGGGATGTGAGCCTGATGGACCGTGATCCAGCCGCAGCCGAAAAAGCGGTGGCCGCTTGCCGCCTGGAAAAAATCGGTTCCCCAACGGGCGTGCCGCTTCCAAAAAGTTATTTGCTAGGCTGCATCGATCTGGTCAGCGGGAATAATACGAGTGCGCAGAAAAATTTTGAAGCAGCACGACCGGCGTTTGAGAAAATTGTGGCCGACAGTCCGCAAGACGCGACGCGACGCGCGCAGCTCGGATTGGTTTACGCTCTTATGGGAAGGAAAGAGGACGCGCTCCGGGAAGCGCATCGCGCGCTCGAGTTAAAACCAATCTCGCGAGACGTGATCGAAGGCGCGGTGGTGCAGGGCTTCCAGGCTTTGGTTTTCGCGCGCACCGGCGAAACCGACAAAGCCATTTCCGAACTGGAGCGTTTGCTCACCACCCCGTTCGCCGTCGATTACGCCGATGAATGCATGTCGCTTTCCGATTTACGGACACGCTGGGAATGGGACCCGCTTCGAAACAATCCGCGGTTTCAGAAAATCCTGGCCAGCCCCGAGCCGAAAACCATTCGCAAGTAAAGGTCTATCCGATCTCTGACTTCCAGCCTTCGCCAAGGCTACGGCTTGGCAGGCTCACCTCCCGATAACAGATAACCAATAACTGTTAACCACGCGCCGCGGCCGCCTCAATAGCGCGCATCTCCTCCGGACTCAGCTGAAGTTTCGCCGCGGCCATGTTCTGTTCCAGATGTGTGATGTTTGCGGTTCCCGGGATCGGCAACATGACCGGCGATTTTTGCAGTAACCACGCGAGCGCGAGCTGCACGGCGGTGACGTTGTGCCGCTTCCCTTCGGATTCGAGCGGATTGCCCGATTTGGTCATCGAACCTCTTCCGCTGCCGCCAACCGGCGCCCACGGCAAAAATCCCATCTTTTCCTTCTCGCAATAGCTGAGCACCTCCTCCGATTCGCGGTCCTCGATGTTGTATCGGTTCTGGATACTGACAATCGGCAAAACCTTTTTCGCCTGCTCAATTTCCTGGACCGTGACGTTCGATAATCCGACGTGCCGAATTTTTCCGGCGTCTTGCGCGGCTTTCAGCGCGCCGAGCGATTCTTCAATCGGCACCTTGCGATCGACAGTGTGCAATTGATACACGTCGATCCGCTCTAGCTTCAATCGCTTCAAACTTTTATCGACGCACTGCGACAAATATTCCGGACGACAATTCGGCACCCACTCTCCGGGGCCCGGGCGCGTCAGTCCGCCTTTGGTCGCAATCACCAGTCCTTTCGGATAGGGATGGAGCGCTTCCGCGATGAGAAGCTCGCTCGTTTCGGGGCCGTAGGCATCGGCGGTGTCGATCAAGTTCACGCCAAGATCGACCGCGCGCCGCAAAACTTTCTTTGCGTTCTCGCGATCGGGCGGCCAACCCCAGATCCGCTCGCCCGTTATGCGCATCGCGCCGAAGCCGAGCCGGTTCACGGAAAGATCGCCGCCAAGCGGAAAAGTAGATTTCATAGTTGAAGTCGTCACGGCTGAAGCAAGGTTTTGAATAAACGTAGTTCCGGCCACCACGCTGGCTCCGCCCACGATTGTTGTTCCAAGAAATTCTCGCCGAGTCATGGAGATCAACCTAAGTCGCGGTTGTTTGATCCTCAACTTTCACCGTCACTGGCTTGCCACGCCAAAGCCGGGCGAAGGCGGGTCACGCGCCCGCCACGCCATAGCAAATGCCATGTAACCAATCGGATTGGCTAGCGGTCTTTTAGGATAATGCGAACGCGTCGGAAGAAAAATTCGGGGCCGCGAAGCTCCGCCATAAACGACCACGGTAAAACGACAGAGCCAACGATTACGCAAAATGGCGCCTTGTATCAGCTGCAACATAGACAACCGAGCTTGACGCCGCTCAGAATTTTTTCGCGGCTCAACTTCAAAGGTTCGAGGTCAGCCAAGACTCTCGAAAATCCATTGGCGCGTGGTCTGGCGCTCAGTGAACCGATTGAATCAGTATCGACAAGCTGATGAAAAGCGTTCCGCACTCCCTGTTTTTCAGCATCGCTGCGACAACGCTCGGCACAGCATTCTTCATTGTGCTCTTGGTCGGGTTCGCCTGGCTCGTGCGCACTGACATCATGTTTCTTAAATGAGGAAGCCCGCGCGTAAATGAACTCGAGTTGCGTGAAACGTGCTGAAGGTGAACACTGCGCGCTCCCGCCATGCTCACCGTTTCTCAACTCAGCAAATCTTTTAGCGGCCGACTGCTCTTTGATGAGGTCTCGCTCCAGGTCAATCGCGGTGACCGGATCGGATTAGTCGGCCCGAACGGCGCGGGCAAATCAACCTTGTTCTCACTGATTCTCGGCGAAACCTCTCCCGATAGCGGACAGATCGCATTCGAAAAGAGCGCCACGATTGGATTTCTTCCGCAGGAGACCGCAGCGGCGGGAGACGAAACCGTGCTCGAGCTGGCATTGGCGACAACGCCGGAGCTTGTTCATGCGCAGAAAATCATCAAGCAACACGAATCGGGGAATGGATCCGACGACGCGGCTTATCATCGCGCCTTACACGTTTTCGATGAGCACGGCGGCTGGCAGCTCGAACCGAAAGCGAAACGCGTGCTCGCCGGACTCGCCTTTCGCGAGAGTGATTTCGATCGGCCGGCGCGTGCGCTCAGCGGCGGCTGGATCATGCGCGCGCATCTGGCGCGGCTTCTTGTGATGGAGCCCGACCTCCTTCTTCTCGACGAGCCGACCAACCATCTCGATCTCGAATCGCTCCAGTGGTTCCAGGAATATTTAGAGAATTATCCGGGCGCGATCGTCATGATCTCGCACGATCGGGAATTCCTGAATCACCTTGTCGGCAGCATCGTCGAGATCGCACATTCGAAACTCGTTCGTTATCGCGGCAACTGGGACAACTACGTCGAGCAGAAAGCCGCGCGCGAAGAACAGCAATTAGCCGCTTACAAAAATCAGCAGAAAGAAATCGCATCGCTCCAATTGTTCGCCGATCGATTCCGCGCCAAGGCGAGCAAAGCCTCTCAAGCGCAGAGCAAGCTGAAGCAGATCGATCGCATGGAAAAAATTCCGGCGCCGGTCGCCCGCGGTAAAACGATCAAGTTTCACTTCCCGCAGCCACCGCGCAGCGGTCTGCGCGTCATCGCGTTGAAAGATGTCGATCATGCGTATGATGATCTTGTTGTTTATCGCGGCTTGAACTTTCATGCCGAACGCGGGCAACGGACAGTGCTCGTCGGCCCGAATGGCGCCGGCAAATCAACGCTGCTCAAATTGCTCGCCGGAGTGTTGCCGGTGCAACACGGCGCGCGCGAACCCGGGCATAATGTTCGCGTCGGCTATTTTTCTCAGAATCGGATCGACGTGCTCAATCCGAAACTCACCGTCCTTCAGAGCGTATTGGACGCGCGAAAGCCTGTGCCCGAACAAACCGCGCGCACTGTTCTTGGCTCGTTCCTCTTTCGCGGCGACGACGTTTTCAAATCGGTCGCGGTCCTGAGCGGTGGGGAAAAATCGAGATTGGCGCTGGTCAAGCTGCTCCTCGATCCGCCGAATCTCCTGCTCATGGATGAGCCAACGACACATCTCGATGTCGGCTCGATCGACGCTCTCATCGCCGCGCTCAAGCAATATCACGGGACGCTCATCTTCATCAGCCACGACGTCCATTTCATCCGCGCGATTGCCACCAGCGTCCTGCACGTAACCGCCAGTCCGGACCGGACCGGCGCTCGCCTCACGCTTTATCCCGGCGATTACCAGTACTACTATATAGATAAATCGAAGGCCATCTCGGCCAAGCTTGCCCTCACGGCTGGCCGCGATGCGCTAGACGTCAACGGTCAGAAGTCAGAGGTCAGAAAGCAAACCGGTCCCGGCTTAAGAAAACGAAAGGGCCAGAAACGCGCCGAGGCCGAGGCACGCAACGTACTCTCCAGGGTGAAGCGCGAAAAGGACAAGCGATTGCACGAGATCGAAATGCAAATCGCAGCGCTGGAAGAACAGCAAAAGGAACTAGTCCGCGCGCTTGAAGATCCCGCCGTCTACGAAGCCGGCGGGCGCGCCGTGTCGATCAACCGTGAACTGTCCGTCGTAACCGCTGATCTCGCGCACCTGACACGCGAGTGGGAAACCGCGACCGCCACGGTCGTAGACTTGTAGGGGAAGCTGGTAGCTTCCCGCTATCTCTTCGTTTTCTTGGTTTCCTTTTGTAAATCCAGTCTGGCAGAAGCTTGAACAGAAGGTAACGAAGACACCTAGCTTCCAGCTTGGCCGAGTCTGTTCCTTCGTTTTCCTGGTTTCCTTCTGTAAAATTTCCGAACTCTGTGGCAAAAGACCAGTCGATGATTCCGAGGAGCTTCTTCACCGAGCTGAAGCGGCGCAACGTTTACAAAGTTGCCGTCGCCTACGCGGTCGTCGCGTGGCTGTTGATTCAGATTGCAACGCAGGTTTTCCCGTTCTTTGAAGTTCCGAATTGGGCAGTCCGGCTCGTCGTGTTGCTGATCATCATCGGCTTTCCAATCGCGCTCGTGATCGCGTGGGCGTTTGAGCTGACACCGGAAGGTCTGAAGCGAACTGAAGTTGCCGATGCCGCTCCCGCGCCACCATCACGAGGTCGCGTGTGGATTTACGTGGTTTTGATCGCAGGAGCGTTGTCGGCCGGCCTCTTCTTCCTTGGCCGCTTCACCGCGTCGACGAAGCAAAGCGTATCGGCCGATGTGTCCTCAAAATCGATTGCCGTGCTGCCGTTCGACAACCTGAGCAGCGACAAGGAGAACGCGTATTTCGCGTCAGGTATTCAGGACGAAATTATCACGAAGCTGGCGAAGATTGCAGATTTGAAAGTGATCTCGCGCACCTCAACCCAGCAATACCAGAGCAAACCAGGCAATCTTTCCGAAATCGCGAAGCAGCTTGGCGTCGCGAACATCCTGGAGGGCAGCGTCCAGAAAGCCGCCGATCAGGTGCGCGTCAACGTCCAACTCATTCAGGTCGCGAGCGATTCGCATCTGTGGGCCGATACCTACGATCGCAAACTCGTCGACATCTTTGTTGTCGAGAGCGAAGTCGCCAAGGCAATCGCCGAGGCGTTGCAAGCCAAGCTGACCGGCGGCGAGCAACAAGCCCTGGCCGTAAAGCCGACAAACAATTCAGAGGCTTACGACGCCTACCTTCGCGGGTTGGCTCTTGAAACGCGCGCCTCCTCTCCGACCGATTCAGAGAAGGTCGTCGGCTTTTACGAGCGGGCGGTGCAACTGGATCCAGTTTTTGCGCCCGCCTGGGCGAGACTTTCTCGCGCGAACTCTCAGGTGTATTTCGGTGGTCTAGATAGAACTACTGCTCGCCGTGACGCGGCGGAACGGGCCTTAAACACCGCGCAGAAACTCCAACCGAACTCGCCCGAAACGTTGCTTGCGCAGGCTTATTATCAATACTGGGTGCTGCGGGATTACGAGCTTGCTAAAACGACGTTCGGCCGCGTCCAGGAACTTTTGCCGGGAAGCAGCGATGTTCCTGCTGCTCTCGCCCTGATCGCACGACGACAAGGGCACTGGGATCAAAGCGTTGCCCACTGGGAGCAAACTCTCGCGCTCGATCCGCGCAACACTCAATGGCTAGGCTTGGCCGCGGACACCTACGCGATGCTACGGCAATTCCCGGCCGCGCTAAAAACGTACGATCGGGTGTTGGACATTCTTCCGAGCGACCCTAACACCGTCGCGTCCGAGGCAAAAGTTTATCAGGCCGAGGGCAATCTGGAACAAGCCGGAAAATTGCTGGCTGGCGTAAACCAACAGACCCATTCATTTCCTGTCCTCGGGACGAAGATTAACCAATTGATTCTAGAGCGCCATTGCGATGAAGCCATTCGATGGATTCATGGTCGACTCACTGAATCTCGCGATGTGCCCGACATCGAAAGGCTCTTTGATCAAGGGTCTCTGGTCGTCGCCCAGGAATGTGCCGGCGACATTGCCGGCGCGCGAGCCACTGCTCAACAAATGCTGCCTCCGATAGAAAAGTTCTCCCAGAAGGCCCCGAATAGCCCGCCTATTGCGGCAGGGCTTTCACTAGTTCATGCCTTCCTTGGCGAGAAAGATGCCGCGATAAAAGAAGCTGAGCGTGCGATCACGCTCCTGCCCAGCGCGATGGATGCAGTGGATGGGCCCGATTACGAGGAGCAGTTGGCGTTTGTCGAGGCCTTGGTCGGCGACAAAAACCGCGCGATATCAACGCTGCAGCATCTTTTGGAGATTCCGTATAGTGACTGCGTTACGCCGGCGCTTCTAAGGCTCGATCCGAAATGGGACGCTTTGCGTGGCGACCCCCGCTTCCAGAAGCTCTGCGAGGAAAAGAAACCGTGAACTGGAAGTTTACCCGCCGTGGCGGGCCGTAACCGCCGCGGTCTAATTTATCTGACTTCGATATTCATTCGCTCGACTGTCGCCTCGTTTGCCGCGCCGTAGCTTGCAAAGGCGGCTTAGCGACAGCCGTTGGCGATGTTGGGATGCAGGGTGGTTCCGCCTGCGGCGCGCTTTCATCTTGCCCAAATATTCACACTGTTGTGTTGTTACCGGCATGCCTGCCAAACGGAACCGACCGAAGCGCGATTGTTTCAATCAGCACGCGACCCTTCCGTTTCAACTGCGCCTCGAGGATTTTGAGATCGCGATGCAGGACGTTTACGACTTGTTCCATGACGTGAATAGCGGGCTACTGGAAAAAGGTTTGGAGCGGCTGGATGACTTTGTTCGCCCGGCGATCATGTCCGGATTTCTTTCGGATTTGTTAACTGCGAGCATCGGAAAACACTCACGCGCTCTCACGCAAAACAATTACTTCAACGGCCATCCCGATTTGCTAGTCAAAGGCGTTTATCCTAACGATTCAATTAAGGCAGGAACTGAAGGCGTTGAAATCAAAACCACACGAAAAAGCGGAGGCGCAGTCGATACCCACGGCGCGCGGAACCAATGGATGGCGGTTTTCGTCTACAACATCGACAACGAGACTGAACCGGCACGCGAACGTAAGCCGTTGAGCTTTACCGAAATTTATCTTGGGCAAGTTACGATCGAAGATTTTCGGCGAAATCCTCGCGGCGAACTTGGGACGCGAACGGCGACCCTCCATCGAGAAGGCATTTTAAAACTGCGCAGCAATTGGATCTACAAAGATCTGGTCATGCCTTCATAGCCTTGAGCTTCGGCAACGCCTCGCAGGCCGCATCAAAATATCGTGCGTCTTTTTCAATACCGATGCTGCGGTAGCCGACTGCTTCTGCTGCGGCCAATGTAGAACCCGCGCCCGCGAATGGATCGAGAATAGTTCCCTCGCCTAACGGCAATACCGCGCGCACAATTTTTCGCATGAAAGTTTGAGGCTTGAGACTTGGGTGCGGTGCGAGCGAACGTTCTTGTTTGCGCGTTGGAGCCGAAGTAATCACATCGCCGAATGGCTGATCTTTCGATGGCCGTCTGAAACCGCCCGTCTTCCAACGACGAAGATTATCTTGAACGCGACCCTCGATTGGCTTCCGGAAAATCAGCCACGGTTCCCACATCGACCGCGGCATTACGCTGACCTCTGCAAATTCTGTATGAGCCGCTTTTGGTCGGTCACCGCCGCGCATCGTCATGGTCAGTCGAATAACTTCCCCACGGCGCTCAAATCCCGCGCGCGTCACCGCGCTTGCAACGACAAATGAAAGCAACGGATTTGAAGCGACAATGACGTGTGCGCCCGGAACGACAACGGGAAATAGCAAACGGGCCCAGGAGAAAAAGAATCGCTCGAGGTTGGTGATGTCATCGCGAGAAAGCACCGTGAAGCGCGGGAGTGGCGACCGCTTATTTCCGTCGAATGAGGGCGGTATTCGCCACACTCCGCCTTTTCCTTTGCGAAGTTTGTCTTGTTCTCGTTCGCTGTACTCGACAAGACCGTAAGGCGGATCAGTCACGACTGCTTCGATGCTGTTCGTCTGCGCAGTCGCCAGCCACTGAAAACAATCGCCGTGAATTAGAGTTGCGTTGCCGAAGCGGAACGCCTCACGCGGCGCGGCGGCTGGCGGCGTAGCAGGCCCGTTCCGTTGATCCATTAATAATGGAAGCGCGCCCTGCGCTTCTTCGCGCACTCGGTAATGGCCGCGGTCCATTTTTTCGAAAAGCTTAGGCGTATTCAGCCGCAGATATGATCGGATTGAAGATGCGGGTGTCGGCCCGATACGTTCGCTGACTTCGTCCGTTATTTGCGCGATTGTTGCTCCGTGTGTGCGATACGTTAGCGCGTCAATAATGGCATCACGAACTGCGCCTGGTTTACGCTTTGGCGGGTCGGAATACTTCATAAGGCGATAATAGACGTCGAGACGTCTTTCGTGCAATAGTGAAATTATGCGTGCGCCGCTATGACTAAGCGATCGCAACCGGAAATTGAACTTCGTTCCCTACGTTCGAAGTTTTGTTTTGATCAAACCAATAAGCTTATGAACATAATCGGCGACTTTTGATACAGGAATATCATAGTCAAATCGCCTTTTGGTGCCCCGTACTGGATCTTTCTCCCGGTACGCTTCTACCTGCCATCCAACAGCAGATATCCATGCTTCCACCTCGATTAGCGCTTTCCTTTTCGTCGTATACTTAAGCCACAAAGATTCGTAAATTTGTGTTTCAACCGTCTGTGATTTGTAAATTCCTTTTCTGACAGGCTTGACTCGTATTAATCTCTCCAGCTCGCGTATCTTTTCGTGAAATTCTTCTTTCATGCCGCTGACTCGACGCACCAGCACAATCGTAGCCTTCTCGTTTTTAGTAACGAACCTTCGGAATGCGCGATCAGTTTGCTTCTTTTGATTTAAGTCGTCGATAGTTGCCATTATGTCGTTTAAGTAATTGAGGTACCGATTGTTGATAGTGGATCTGACTTCCACCCTTTCAAGATTGTTTCGCAAACGCGCAAAGAATTTCTTGTAAGTAACACGAGTGAACGGAAAACAAGCGTCACCCTCCGAAAGGCAAAGAACGACCTTTATAGGGCGACGACCGTGTGCGCGCTGATCGATGTAATCGGAATAGTCAGCGAGATCGTTGTACAACGGTGCATCGATCTTATTTTCCACGGCGACAATTAACGAGCGCGTCGTAACAAGAAGGTCTATGAACTTACCTGAAGGCGTTATCACTTCTCGCTCCACCTCGGCGGAGGAAAAATCAGTTGTGTCGAAGCGAGCGCCGGCCGCTTCGAATAACGAACGTAACGCATTGTCTCCCAGTCGGTGCTCTTCGTTCGGAGTAAAAAAGAATTTCCATAGATTGCTGTACGCGAGTTCGGAACGACTAACCCTTGCAAGTTCGAGAAGCGTTCGTTCACGCGGCCGGGCAATATTAGTGGCAACAAATTGTTCTAGCAGTTTTTGGAATCTCGCCATTTTGGGCGCGAGCCCGTCGTATTTCAATTTCATCTCACTGTCATCTTACCAGCACAAGCCGACCGGGAAAGGGAGCGATGAGTTGCATATTCACGCGATTCCCTTCACACTCGCGGCGATTTATTGATTCTTTTACTTGGCCCAATGCCATGCTCACAATAGTCTCCGCAACAACACACGATGAAGCGTCTTTTCACAAAGACACATTTCTGGGGACGTCACTGAGCCGCTTGCGCAAAGCAGGTCTCGACTTTGACACTCGGATTATCTTCCGCAATCCTTCCAACGTTGGACTTCCCGAGGTGTACAATCGCGCAATCGGAAACGACGCGTCGTCGCAACAGCCGATGGTGCTAATTCATGATGACGTTTCAATCGAGGACGCTTTAGTTGAGCAGAAACTGCAAAAGAAAATTGGGGTCAGATCTATACTTTTGACGCTGACGCGAAGTGTGAATCGCGCGACGCGTGATATGGATTGCAAAACGGTCCATATGAACCAGAAAAGAATCCGTGTGGACGGAAAAATCATCGGTATGAATAGGAAAAAGATCGATATGGATCAAAAAGTGATCCACATGGATCGGAAAACGGGAGGCATGTCGCCGTCGGCGAATCGTATTGGATCGGAAAGCGATCCATATGGATTGAAAATTGACCGGTTCAGGTCGCAAAAAGATCCATGCGGATGAAAAAACGATCCGTATGAACCGGAAAACGATCCATATCACGCGGAAACGAAATCGTGCCGCGACCGATGCGGATTATGCCGTGATTCATATGGAGCGTGACCGAGATCCGTATGGAAATCGACGATCAGAGACGGCCGCTACAGGCGTCGAGCAACGTCAGTGCAAGATGCGGTTGCCGCCCTGAATGTCGAATTCCACCGGCACTTCAACCGGGCTGGGAGTGCCGGGTTTAAACTGCCATTGCAAAAGAGCTTTGACGGCCAATTTGTTCAGGTCTGAGTAGCCAGTGCTTTGGACAATTTTAACTTCGTCCACCAGGCCGCTCTTGGAGTTAATCGTAAGGCGAAAACGACCTCTTCCTTTCACGCCGTGAATAACGAATCCAATCGGATATTCGGGTTCGATCTTTTTGATTAAGCCGGCGGGCGATCCGGTTGTTACTATTGGCTCCGTGCCGTGGCGTTGCGCCGGCGCGGACGAAAAGCCAGCTAGTGAAGCGACGAGACTGATGATCGCGATCTTGAGGGAATGGCGGGTAAACATGATCACGAGATTAGCTAGTGCGCTCGGCTTTGTCCCGCAAAATTACGCATTGCAGAAGTGACCAGTGACCTGAAGAAAGTAAGAAGTAAAAATTAGAAATTGGAAAACGCAGGCGTCACGCGGTGAAGCGTGACGGCTGATTGTGAAATGCTGCTGCTTGGTTAGAACACTGGCCTCAAGAAAAATGCCAAGGTCCGGCTGCATTTGGTGCAGGAGGGAGATCGGACTGTGGTCGACCAGATCAACGTGGAAGACGTCAGGTAATTCGCGAGGCTGAGCAAATCAGAGCCGGATTGGCGCGGCGAATGAAAGTCGCCAGTCCGGCTCGGACCTTCGTCAGCGCTGGCCGGTTCTTGTGCGAATTGGCTTCGCGCCGCTGGCGGTCAAATACCCAAGGCGGACAGGAAGGCGGTGTATTCCGTCACCAGAGCGACCAGTTGCGGATGCGACGCTTCAAAATTCTCCACGGAGTGTTTAAGTTCGCGCAAAAGATTCCCGATCGACTCCGGCTTTCGCTCGGCGCGAGTGGCCTCGTGCGCCGAAGCTGCGACCAGACGGGCGATATTCTCGGCATGGTCCTGATGCGTTTCCGAAGCTTTCGCGATCGCCGGCTTCAGCTTGGACAACAACCCCAACAACTCAGTCTTCTTGTCGGCCGGAATATGCCTGGCCGTTTGAACAGCTGATTTGGTCCTTTCAAGGCGTTCGTCGTTCATATGGCGGCGGGGCGCGCAGCTCTCTATATATAAGAGAATCGCCCGGCAGCGGAAGCCTGGACCGCGGCGAGGACTCAGTCTTTTATAAGCGTCACCCTGTCCGCCACGTTTTCGCCGGCGGTTTTCATGTAGTGGACCCGGACCTTCTGATTGGTGGACAATCCGGGCGATTCGAGCGTCTTTCCATCCGCATCGGCGTAAACGACGCTCTTGCTCAGTTTGAACTGGGTCGGCTCGTTTGGCGCCAGCGTATCCAGGATCAGAATGCTGCCGGGCGTGTACTCTTTAATAGTACCGGTGCTTTCGGCCCCGGCCTTGGGATCGGGACTGCTACTGGTCGGTTGCGCGTAAGCAAACACGGAAATCAGGAGAGCAACGGCGCAAATCAGAATTGTCCGAGGTGCGAGCCGCACCGGCGTTGGACAGGCGATAGTCTTGTTCATAATCTCTTTGGCAGCGTTTCGCATGCCGAGATCCGTTCAGATGTGAAATTCGATTGACGGGTCGATCAGAGTTAACCGCGAATTTGCACGAATGGACACGAAGTCCGGAACATTCTGAATTAGTGCGTATTGGTGTCGATTAGTGGTTAAATAGTTTTTGGAGCTCGGCGTAGGACGTCGCGTTCGCGAGTTCGTCGAAGGTTCCTTTTTCAATAAGCTCTTTGGCCGCACGAATAAATCCGCCCCAGGCCGCGCGCGCGAAAGCGCCGCCGACACTCACTCGCCGCGCGCCCAATTCCGCCGCGTCCTTCATTGCCAGACCGATCGCACCGCCAATGAGAATGTTCGACGGTTTTGGCGCGACGCATTCGACGATTGCTTTGATTTGGTCGCGTTCTTTGAAACCGGGCGCGTACAAACAATCTGCGCCCGCTTCCGAATAAGCCACGAGGCGCTTGATCACCTGATCGATCCTTTCGCGCCCAACCAGAAATCCTTCCGCGCGCCCGACCAGCAACACGCCGGTGTCGTGAAGCGCCTCGCGAACAGCGTAAATTCGTTCGACCGCAAGATTCAAATCGTAAATCCGGCTTTCCTTCCGATCGGTGGCGTCCTCGATCGAGAGACTGGCGACTCCAGTCTCAGCGCAAAGCCGCGCGTTTTCCGCAACCCAATTTGGATCGTCGGCGTAACCGTTTTCAAAATCGGCGTTCACCGGAATATCAGTCGCGTCGACCAACTCTTTGATGTGCGCGAGCATCTCATCGCGATTGACCGCGCCGTCGGACAATCCGCGCGAAAACGCGAAACCGGCCGATGTGGTCGCGATCGCTTTGAATCCGAGATGTTGCAAATATCTGGCGGTGCCAATGTCCCACGGATTCGGGATCGCAAAACATCCGCTTTCGTGGAGCTTGCGAAACTCAGCGCGCTTGTCGTCGATCGATTTCATCACGGAATTAACCACGAATGCACACGAATAGACACGAAGGTTCTCAAAAGCAAAACCGAGCAGTATTAGTGTTTATTAGTGTCGATTCGTGGTTGTTTTCAGCTCTGGCTGGAGCAGCGAGCGGTCGATGTCGCGAAGCGTAGTGCAGCCGCAAAGCAACATCGCTTCGTCGAGTTCGCGGCGCAAAATTTCCAGTACGCTGAGCGCGCCTCGTTCTCCCGCGACGGCCAATCCCCAGAGGATCGGCCGACCAACTAAAACAGCGCGCGCGCCGAGCGCGATTGCTTTCAAAACATCGCTCCCGCGTCGGACTCCCCCGTCGACGTAAATCTCGCATTGTTTCCCGGCCGCATCGACAACCTGCGGTAAGACTTCACAAGTAGGCGGCGCGGTATCAAGCTGGCGTCCGCCGTGGTTTGAAACGACGATCGCTCTTGCGCCGTGGTCTGCGATGAGGCGGGCGTCATCAGGGCGACAAACGCCTTTCACCGCGATGGGCAGGCGGGTGGATGCGCAAAGCCAGTCGAGATCATCCAAGCTCAGATCGGATTTGAAATTGTCGCGGGCATACGCCGCCAGCCCGGACCCTCGCACCTCCGGCATTTTCCCCTTTCCTAATGGCGACAAATTTTCGACGCAAAGACCTTCGGGCAAGGTAAAGCGGTTTCGCATGTCGCGTTCGCGCGTGCCCAGCCTGGGCGTATCGACAGTGAGCACGATCGCCTCCGCGCCAGCCGATTCGGCGCGCTTAACCAGCTCCCCGGTTATGCCGCGATCCTTATATATATACAGCTGGAACCAGCACGGGCGGCCGGCTTCGGCGAGGACCGCTTCCATCGCCGTGTTCGAGAGCGAACTAAGAATGAACAATGTGCCCGCAGCCTTGGCTGCTCTGGCCGCAGCGATCTCTCCCTCCGCGCATGCGAGTTTGTGGAACGCAGTCGGAGCAACGGCAATCGGGATCGAGATGTTTTGGCCGAGCAGAGTCGTGCTCATCTGGCGGTCTTTGACACCGGCGAGCACATGATAGTAAAGCTTCAGCCGCTCCCAGCCCGCGATGTTCTCGCGCAACGTGATTTCGTCCAAGGCGCCGCCTTCGTAGTAATCGGAAACGTCTTTGGCCAGTTTCGCCCGGGCGACTTGTGCGTAATCGGCAAGATTGAAAAGCGGATCGTGCATCAGTTCGCGTCAGTTACTCGCTATTGGTAGAGAACACAGCACAGTAAGCTCAGGACAAGAAGAAATCTTGACTGATGTGAAATTCCCGGGCTTCGATGGCGGCATGAAAACGAAATTATTTTTGACCCTTTATGGTTCGTTGGCTTTTGCGCTGACAATGTTTGCTGCCAGCGCGGATGACAAAGCCGTCCGCGACGCCGATGCGGAATGGTCGAAAGTCGCAGGAGCGAAAGATCTCGATAAGACGGTCTCGTTTTATGCCGACGAGGCGATGGTCCTGCCGCCAAACGAACCGATGGTCACATCAAAAACCGGCATTCGAAATTTGTGGAAAGGATTTCTCGACAGCTTGACGGATATCAGTTGGAAAACCACTCACGTGGAAATGGCGAAGTCCGGCGACATGGGCTACTTGATCGGCACCTACGCGATGACGATGAAAGACGGCACCAAGGATACAGGCAAGTACTGCGAGGTTTGGAAAAAACAAGCCGACGGGAAATGGAAAGTCACCGCCGACATGTTCAGCTCGGATTTGCCGGCGACTCCCGCAACTTCTCCGGCGCCCGGCTCCGCGGAGAAAAAATAGGTCCAACACGGACCTGAGTAACTACAGAAGCCAGACATCCATCAAAAGGAAACATATGCCAATCACTTCCTTCAGCAGTTTCACCGACGGCCTCGATCCGAATCGCAGGAGCCGCGAACACTTCATTACTAACATCAACGTGGATGATGAGCGCCTCTGGGTGCCTTACGCGAATGGTGTCTGGTTCCAGCCCTGCTCGTTTAACGTCACCACCGGAGGATTCAGCGTGGTTTTGAAAGGGCTCCCCGGCTCGATGGTCGGAACTCACTATCACGTTGGCACCGTTCATGGCTATACGATGCGTGGTCACTGGCGATACCTGGAACATGACTGGATCGCAAAACCCGGGACGTACATCTACGAACCCGCCGGCGAGGCTCACACGCTCGTGATCACCGATGATTCGCCAGAGCCGATGGTAACTCTGTTCGTGGTGGGAGGCGGCCTCATCTATCTGGACAAACCAGTGAACGGAAGCGTGGCGGCCTACGAAGATGGATTCACTCTTCTTGAGCTGACGCGGAAGTATTATCGCGATGCCGGTCTGGATGTGCGCCAGCTGGATCTGCTCGTTCGCTGATTTCCGACTTCTGTCCTCTGACCGCTGCTGTATTCTGCAGCACGGATGCATCTCGATTTTGCCAACGCGCTGAATCTCGTTTCAACCATCACCTTGATCGGCGCGCTTGTTTTCACCGGCCTGCAAGTGCGCGCCGCCAATCGCGCGCGACGCGAGCAAGCGGCCGTGACCGTGATTGAAACCGCAGCCCTGAGTGAAAACTCGGCGCGGTTCCTGGAATTGCTTAGTGAAATTCCCGAAGGCGCATCCGCGGCGGTGATCGAAAAGTTGGATGCGGAAACGAGGCGTCAGATTTTTCTGTTTGGGCTTCGGGTGGAGATTATCGGATACATGGTTTTTCATGGGATGGTTGACGTTCAAACCGTGAACGATCTTGGGGGCGGTGCGATCCTCAGTTTTTGGTCGCGCGCGAAAGACTGGTCTGTGGAGAGACGGAAACGCACCGGTCACGATGAATTTTTGGAATGGTGCGAATGGCTCGCGACGCAGATCGCGCAGTATCGCGCAACGCGACCTTATATTCCGGCTTACTCGCGAGTCCGAGCCGGACAGAGATCCATGACAAGCAACCCGCCTTCGCACAAGGCTACGGCGTGGCAGGCGAGTGATGAACGACCACAAGCTAAGTAGTTTCGCGCAGCGTTACGCCGAGGCGTGGTGCAGTCAAAATCCTGAGAGTGTGGCGGCATTTTTCGCCGAGCGCGGCTCAATTAGCATTAACAACGGACCGCCCGCGGTTGGACGCGCCGCGATTGCCAAGGAAGCGCAAGCGTTCATGACAACATTTCCGGACATGATCGTGACCATGGACAAGGTCGCGCACGACGAAGAGGGAACGAAGTTCCATTGGACGCTGACGGGAACCAACACCGGACCGGGCGGCACGGGAAAACGCGTTCGGATCAGCGGCTACGAACTTTGGAAGATCGACAGCGACGGATTGATTGCGGAATCGAAGGGCCATTTCGATGCCGCGGAGTACGAGCGCCAGCTTCGAGAAGGTGTGAATTAAACAATGTCGGCATTCGAACACGTCACTGCGCTCTTGTCATTCGTCTATGCGTTGGCCCTGACGCACCTGTTGGCACGAATCGCCGAACTTATCGTCGTGCGCGAGCGCGTCAGATTTTCCGGGTTGCTCGCGCTCGGCATGGTGAATCCCATTCTGCTGGTGTTCGTAAACTGGTTGTCGCTTTGGGACCTCCGTTCGGTCACGAGTTGGGACCTTGCGTCGGTCGCGATTCAGTTCTTGTTCGCCATTTCCGTATATGTGATCTGCGCATTGGTCGGACCTAAGAGCCCAGACGAGGGCCTAATCGATCTCGAGGATTTTTTCTGGCGGCAACGCCCTTATTTTTACGGCGCCCTGATCGCCTGCCTGCTTCTGGCGCTGCTCGCCAATCTCGATTTTTTGAAAACACCGAACGCGGCGCTGTTCGTTAAAGAAAATCTGGGGACCATGGCGATGTTGGTCCCGTGTGCGCTCGGATTGATATCACGGAACCGGGCGGTTCAGTGGGCGGCCGGCATTTCGTTACTGGCGATGATAATTGGATTCGCGATTTTGTTCAGCAGCAATTTGAGCTGATTTGGTGGAACTCCCAGTCTGGCTCGAGCCAAGAAAAGCATTGACGCGAAACCTAAATCCGTTCTTCATCTGCGCCATGAAATCAAAGACTCTGTCAGTCACTATCGCACTTTGTTTTGCAACCGGGACAGCTTGTTTCGCGGCCAACGCGCAAATGGGGACGTGGAAGTTGAACATGAAAAAATCGAAGCTCACGCACGACGCGAACCGGAACAACACGGTGGTTTATTCATCAACGCTCTTCCAAACAAAAGTAACGATCGACGGTACAGACGCGAAGGGAAAACCGATCCATAGCGAATGGACGGGCCAGTTCGATGGGAAAGATCATGCCGTCACCGGCGATGCGATGGAAGACATGCGTTCCTACACGAAGGTCGACGATCACACCATGAACTTCACAATGAAGAAAGGCGGGAAACTGGTGTTGACGGGTCGAATTGTGGTCGCGCCGGACGGCAAGAGCCGCACCGTCACCACGATTACCACTGACGCGAAGGGCAAGAAGGTCAGAAGCACGGCGGTCTACGACAAAGCCTAAGTCCGAGCCGGACTGACAGTTGTTGAGCAGTTGAGGCGCCAGTTGTAGGGCAGGCGCATCGCCTGCCGTTTTGAAGATGCCGGCAACCGAGAGCGTTGCCTGCAATCATTGCGGAATTCAGCGGAGATCTTGGGATTTCCCTTGCACGTTGATACAACCCGATTACGTTAGTGGCCCGCAGACAAGCGGTCCCGAAACAGTTCGGGATTGTTCTCCTCTGGCTCGAAGCGAGCCGATTCTGGTCGGATTAACGGCGAGGGTCGGATTTTGTTTTGTACCGGAGTCCGCCTACGCGTAAAGCTACGGCGTGATTAAAGAGGATGTCGATCTTTGACAGTTTAGTTTTGGAACCGCGCACAGACTGGATGAGTCCGCCTTCGTCACCGCAATTGCGGGACTACGGCGCGATGAAATCCTAAGCGGATTTCAAAATGCGATAAGTCAGCGAAAATTGAATTGTGCGTTATCTGTCTATTTTCTTTGGAAAAAAGATTAAAGATCGGACGAACCTGTGGCCCGCTACGGCGGGAAACAGATTACGAATGGTCAGATTTTGTCGGCCCCGTAGCGGGGTGCGACGCAAACTTTGGTCCCGCAACCGCGGGATCACCGTTTTTTACGGAGAGTTTGATTCTGGCTCAGAACGAACGCTGGCGGCGTGGATAAGACATGCAAGTCGAGCGGGATTTTTTTCTGTAGCAATACAGGAAAAAATCTAGCGGCGAACGGGTGCGTAACACGTGGGCAATCTGTCTTAAAGTGGGGGATAGCTCGGCGAAAGCCGAATTAATACCGCATGTGATCAGGGAAGACATCTTTCCGAAATCAAAGGTGGCGCAAGCTACCGCTTTTTGAGGGGCCCGCGGCCTATCAGCTTGTTGGCGAGGTAACGGCTCACCAAGGCTATGACGGGTAGCTGGTCTGAGAGGACGACCAGTCACACTGGGACTGAGACACGGCCCAGACACCTACGGGTGGCAGCAGTCGAGAATTTTTGACAATGGGGGAAACCCTGATCGAGCGACGCCGCGTGGAGGATGAAGGTCTTCGGGTTGTAAACTCCTGTCATTTGGGAACAAGGCGCACGTATTAACTGTGCGTGCGTTGATAGTACCAGAAGAGGAAGGGACGGCTAACTCTGTGCCAGCAGCCGCGGTAATACAGAGGTCCCAAGCGTTGTTCGGATTCATTGGGCGTAAAGGGGGT
>Ga0193750_1000066_pt1 | contig 37193 bp, 32 predicted proteins | sample L1c1metaG_FD_160569 | JGI IMG/M metagenome (GOLD analysis project Ga0193750, IMG submission 160569) | Soil microbial communities from a riparian zone of the East river system, Colorado, United States - L1c1 | ecosystem: Environmental > Terrestrial > Soil > Riparian zone | place: USA: East River... | reverse complement strand
CTTTCATCATGCCGGCTACGCGTCGTCGATTTCTTCGTCATTCCTCGCCTTCTTCAGCGGCTTCGGCCTGAGCGCTTATCTGCCGCTCGCAACCAACGCCGCTTTTCATGACAATCGCGCGTTCGTAGGCCTGGTGGTTGGCGCGTTCACCATTGGATGGAGCACGTTCGCCTTCGGCGCGGGACGATTGGTCCATCGAATCGGCGAACGACTTCCGAGTGTGATTGGAATTGTTGTGCACATTCTGGGACTTCTCTTTTTCATGGTCGCATTCGAACATGGACTCGGCTGGGTCATTGCTGCGGCGCTCATCACCGGCGCCGGAATGGGACTGCTCTCGCCCGCGCTCACTGTCGTGGTGCAGAATAGCGTCCCGGTTTCCCGCATGGGTAGCGCGACCACCAGCCAGCAATTCATCCGGCAGATCGGTGCTGCGCTCGGCGTCAGCGCGTTTGTCTTGGCCGCAACCGTAGGCGGATTTCGGTTAGGCTTGCTGCTGATGATTGCAGTAAGCGCCGGAACATTTGCGTGTGTGCTCGCGCTGCCCGCGCACAGTCTCCACGATGCCCACCATGTTGATGTGTTAGAATAGGGAAACTGCTCGCGGAATCCGGAGTTGTCGGCGAAGACGTGCAGAAAACACACGCTGCGGCGGTTCAACCCTCATGCAGCACGACGTCGAACGTCGACCGCTGTTGCTCGTGGACACCAATTCGAGCAATCTTACACTCATGAAGACATTCATTTTTTGCGCGCTTGCGCTTGTTCCCTTAACCGTTGTAGCCCAAGGCAGTGATGTGGCCGGTCTTGCCGGCCTGCCTAACCATCCATTTCTCTACGTAGAGGGCAAGGCTTCTGTCGAGAAAGCACCGAATATCATTTCTCTCCACTTCGACATCAGCGGGCGCAACGCTGATCAAGGCAAAGCGAATCAAGAAGTGCAGGCCAAAGCGAAGAAAGTCTTCGCTCTTCTCAAAGAGGCAAAAATAGAAGATCGCGACGTTTCGGCGCAGGACCTTCAATCGGAGCCGGAGTTCGAGCGGGACGACGCCGATCAAAACAAGCGTGGTAAGCTGATCGGTTATGTCGTAACATGATCCTTCACAGTAAACATTCGGGATCCGACAAAATACGGCAAGCTAGGCGACCAAATCATGGAGCTTGGTGACGTAAGGCTCCACTATGTCGGCGGCGAAGTATCGGATCAGGAAAAGCTTGGGGAAGAGCTTTGGCCAAAAGCGATCGCAAATGCGCGCGAGAACGCAGAAAAGACCCTCAAGCCAATGGGGATGAAAATTGATTCAGTCTTTGCTGTGTCATCAATCGATTTCGGACAAATTAGGGGCGAGTTCCTTCAGGGCGGTCAGAGAGTTGTAGTCACCGGAATGAATATACCTACTCCACCTGACAAACCGTCAGAGTATCGCCTTGAAATGATCACCATCGACTCGACAGCGCACGTTATCTATTTGATCTCGCCGGCGAAGTAGCCGGAGGCTTGGGCAAGCCTGTTTTCCCATAAAACCTGGTTTGCCACAAAACACTTGATCTGAGACGACGCTGGTCTGCTTTCGTTCGGAACAAGTTTGCTTCGGCGCTTTGTAATATTGCTTCGTCTCCGAGCAGGTTTGCTTGGCAGCTTTGCAAGGCTGCTTTGCTTTGGAACAAGTTTCCTGTGCGACGCCGCAGGTTTAGAACGGCCCATCGTGAACCTGCCGCGGGATGGAACAGATTTGTTTTGCCGTTATGCAAACTGACGAAACGTCTTTGCAAGTTTGCTTTGTCACCAAACAGATCTGATTTGAGCCTGAACAAATGCGATTGTTTCCCTGCCAAACCTCATTCGGCGCTCATTACCATCGACGATCACTCGTCACTGCTTCGAAATGTTAAATGTTAAGATGTGACCCCATTCTCCCATTCTGGCGGCCCGGTTTTTCACGTGCGCCGTCAGAACTTTTTAATTCCTAATTTTTCCTTTCTTAATTTTTGTAGTGATGCGACCCCATTGCCCTTTTCCCCCTGTCGAAGATCCCGCCTCTACTTACGAGGCTTTGTTCTTTGCTTAGAGCTTTCGAAGTAAAGGTTAAATAGAAACATGTGCACGTGAATTAACCGTGCATCGTCTTCCTTTGATCTCAAGATGGCTCGCCATTCACCGATGTCCCTCGTCGCGGCGGCCGTTTTCATGAATCTTGGATGTGATTCCAACATAGGCTGCGCCTTATCGAGGATGTCTGAAAACCCAGCAACATTCTTGTTGAAAATGACCAATGCGGCTTTGCAATCTCTCCAGGTTAAATAACCCAAGAGCTGGTCAATAGATTCGTGGATGACTTGCGACCCCTTCCACACTTTGCATTCGGCAACGAATGCGGTCCTGCTTTCAGCTTCAATCCGGAGATCAGTTTTTCCAGAACGCCGAAAGGTTTCTCCAGAAGCATCACCTTTGTAGTGACCATTGAGGTGAGCAAGCACGATGTCCCTTAATTCTTCCTCATCGTGGACTGCATATGTCTTTGGAGTTGCTTCGAATGTTCGGCCTTCATGGCGAATAATCGCAAGAATGTTTTCATACTCGCTGTCGTCTATTGTCCACTCCTGTTTGAAGCCGCCAGTTGGAGCCGGTGGGAGAGATTTAACAATCCGACGTTGGACACTGATTGGACGAAACTCGGGAGCATTTGGATTGTGACGCAGTGGGATGTTGAGCAAACCGGCCAGTTGGTCGTGTTTCTCCAGCCTTTTCCGCCGAGCTTCAATCGCAGATCGAGCCACAGCGGCAAGATTGCGGTTGAAGTCACTTATCGATGCCTCTTGCCATCCCAGATATTGTTTAATCAGCCGAATATTATCGTCTAAGCGTTGTTTGATCGTGTCTAGCGACTGATCTATCGGGCATTCGAACCTCATCTCAAGCACATCTGGCCTGACCTCCCCAAATGGGCGACCCGTGCTGATTGTGTTAGGCTGGATATCCCATAATGCTTGGTCACCCGTGTAAGGCAATGAGACGATCACGCGAATTCCTGCAACTAAACATGGGCCATCACCCCGTGTATATCGACCCGGCCAACCGGCAACGTCTATGTTGATTTCGTTCTGCTCTCTCGACATTCGATCTTCATAGATTGCAAGTGGATCCACCAGCATTTGCCCAACGACAAATTCCACCAAGTCCTCTACTGGTGTCGCCAGAAATTGGTCTTTAGCAATTGCATCGACCTTCTGGCGACAGTGAGCACCCTGCGCATCGAGAACGTAAGAGATGCTACTTTTCTTAAATAGATAATTTGGCTTCACCGGCTGGCGGTCGCTCCGCCCAACTGTTTTACGATTAGAGTATATAGCTCTTTAGGGCCATGGCCGAGAATCGTTCGCGACCGGCCTGAAAGCTCAGATTGATAAAATGCAACACCGATCAGTTCGGGCTTCGAGAACGTGAGCGAGCTTAGACCGACATCGGGATTAACGCACAACGGTATGTGCCAGATTCCACCTCCACTCACGCCTCCATAATTCACCGGAAATCCGTGTTCGCCCGCAAGAGTGCCGAGTTTGAGATAATCGAGACCTTCTATAACAAATTCGTCGGATACTTGGGCTCGCCCAAGAAAATGTTTGGTTCCCAATACGTGGGACGCAGTTCTGCGAACGCCTTCTTCACTGCACATTTCTTCCGGCGCACCGGCGATAAAACAAAGCGCACTTCCTCTTGGCTGAATCCGTGAAAAGACAAGGTCAGAATCTCCTCTGAGAGGATAGAACGATTTCTTTGCTCTTAAAACACTCAGAGATTTCGGTTCGTTAAGATAGATAAAGCCCAAGTCAGGACCGGGGAAGTCACCCTCAGTTGGTCCGTACTTGCGGATCACGAGATGTGCCTTGTCTAATAATAGCTGATGAGGATGCTCGGCACAGATAACTGCCACACGTGCGCTCTTAGAGCGAATAAGATCATCAATAACATGCGCCGCTGTGAGGAAGCCAGGCTGGCCATCAACAACAACGAGGGTTGCAGAACCAGAGGGCCGGTTGTCGACACTGAATGAAATGAGATAGTCCACTAAAGCTCTCGTCGCTTGATGAAGCAATACTTCAGGAACCGATCCTTCGGCATATCTACCAAACTCAAACTCACCAGTAATTGGTGGCAGAGTTTCGTAATAATCCTTATGAACTGGGTCAAGATTTTTAGGTTCGTTGGGCAAGGGACGCCGGAGTGGGGATGAAATCTAAAAAATTAACATTGCCATTTAATGCCTTTACGTAAACCTCCGCGCCTTTTTCGACAAACTCTTTTGCTTTCTCTTTCAGTCCGACTTCAAGCGATTCATTGACCCGAAATGATTGTTCACCTCGTCGACGGCCGCGTAAAAGGCTTCGTCTCACGCGGTCTCATCGGTTTATCCTGACGCGGTGTGGTAGTGCATCTCATCGACGGTACGTACGAGCTCTTTCGTCACTTTTACGGACTGCGCCGGTTTACCCACGTAAAAGGCTCCGCCCCACGCGACGTCGACCGTCCTTACGGTGCAGTTGTCGGCGTTCTTCAAGGGGTGCTCACGATGATCGAGCAGGGCGACACGTACCTCGGCGTCGCCACCGACCACGTGATCGAGTCGTTTCGCAATCGGCTCTGGGCGGACTACAAGACCGGAGCCGGGATCGAGCCCGCGCTGCTCGCGCAATTCCATCCGCTCGAGGAGGCGCTGGCGGCGATGGGCGTTGTCATCTGGCCGATGATCGAGCTCGAAGCCGATGATGCGCTTGCTTCGGCCGCTCATCTCGCGGCGAAGGACAAGAAGGTCGAGAAAGTCGCCATCTGGACGCCCGATAAAGATCTGGCGCAATGCGTCCGAGGTACGCGAGTGGTGCAGATCGATGGCCGGCGCAAAACGATTCGCGATGCGGCCGCGATACGCGAAAAGTTCGGCGTCAGCCCGCAGCTCATCCCGGACCTGCTCGCGCTCGTGGGCGATGCGGCCGACGGATACCCCGGCATCGCTGGGATCGGCTCCAGTACCGCCGCTCAGCTTTTGAACCGCTACGGTAAGATCGAAAAGTTTCCTTCGAACATTCTTGGTAAACAGCGCGATCTCGCGTTGCTCTTCAAGAAACTCGCGACATTGCGCACCGATGCGCCGCTGTTCAAGAAGGTCGAGACGCTGCGCTGGCGCGGTCCGACGCCGGCTTTCGCGAAGTGGGCAAAGCGGATGAAAGCGCCGCGGTTGCTCAAGCGTTGCGAAAAAGCTGCGGACCAATTGAGACTTCGAAATTTTTAACCACGAATGACACGAATATACACAAATGAAGGCAAAAAGTTTTGACCACGGATTACACGGATATCACTGATGGGGAAAAGGGGCGGCAGAAATTAAGGACAGAGTTTTTGTCTTAGGTCTGAAGCCTTAAGAATCCGTGAAATCTGCGTAATCCGCGGTTAAAGAAAAAGAGTCATTTCTGCTCGCGAAAAGCGAACACGATCTTGCCGCGAAAATGTTCGTGCTCCAAAAACTCGTGCGCGTGCGCCGCATCCAGTAACTGAAACACTTTGCTGATCTCGATGCGCAGCTTCCCGTTCGCGGCGCGATTACCGATCTCACTCAATTGATCGGCTTTCGTTTCAACGACCATGCCACGGCTTCGCGCCCCTTTCGGCGCGTCACCGGGAATCTCCGGTTCGCCCAGAGTAGAAACCATGAGCCCGCCCGGCTTAAGAACTTTCCAGGAACGTTTCCGCGTTTCGCCCGCCACCAAGTCGATCACCAGATCAATCTCACTGACCTCTTCTTCAAAACGCTGCGCCTTGTAATCGATCACCTCTTTCGCTCCCAGGGATCGCACAAATTCCAGGTCTTTCGCATTAGCAGTTGCGACCACCTGCGCGCCGGCTGCGGCCGCAAATTGCACTGCGTAATGTCCAACACCACCGCCGCCCCCATGAATCAGAACACGCTGGCCGCTGCGCAGCTCACCGTTATCGAATAGCGCTTGCCACGCCGTCAACGCCGCCACGCCAACGGAGCCGGCATGGAGATGATCGAGACCGCCTGGTTTCTTCACGATCTCGTTAGGCGTGGCCGCGGCATACTCCGCATAAGAGCCCCGGTGGTAATCCAGTATTCCGAAAACCTCACCGCCTACCCGGAAGTTGTTGACCTCCGATTTCTCCACGACTCCGGAAATATCGCGCCCGAGGATTGCCGGAAGCTCCGGCCGAAAACGATAGGTTCCCGACCGAATCTTGCCATCGACCGGATTGATCCCGGCCGCGTGCACACGGATCAGGATTTGATCGCTTGCCGGTTCGGGCATCGGCGCCTCCTCATAGCGAAGCACCGAAGGCTCGCCAAACTCATGTATTCTAGCCGCCTTCATTTAGCTCGAAGTTATCTTCTCTCTCCCAATTGGCGCTTCGGTGCGTCCTTCGTGATCTTGCCGTTGTCGATGAACCAAACCTGGCCTTTGGGAGGCGTGGCAACCGCGATAGGCATCTTCATCATATTGCTCGCATAAATCAAAGTCTCCGATGGTCTCGTTCCGATAGCGGTGGCGCAGGCGAATGCCACCTTGTGGTAGCCCTGCGGTGACGTATCGACGTTCTTGTTGTCGATCAGCACGCTGTTTGAAAGCGCATCCACCTGTTCGGCTTTTTGTCCATCGGCGGAGACAGTGACGCGAACGTGACCGAACACGACCGTGTCGCCTGGCTTCGATCCGCGGCCTAACGCGTAAACCAGAAAGCCGCTGCCATCTGGATCGTTCAGCACAACGTAATCGTAGTCGATATTGAAGAGCTTGCCTTGCACCGCCGCCTTCGCGGTTTGAACCGCTTTCTTCCGCGCTCGATTCGTCGCACCACGATCCGGCGTTTGGCTTACGCGCGTCAATTCGTTCCCAAGTCGCTCAATTGTTTTGAGATCAAACTCGCGAATCTCGCTCGCGAATGCTGCGAAAGCGCACAACAGGATCGACAATGTGAGGGGAATTATTCGAACTGATGATTCATTCACTGCGGAACCTCGGGGGCTTTCTTGTTTAAGATGTCCAAGTGGTTCTTTGGACCTTTTTTGTCAGCGCGAACGATACGCCCGTTCGCGACACCCCATATCGAGCCATCAGCCATTATGGCTACAAACATTGGCACGTGGTAAAGATCACTCGAGTAAATCCAAGTCTCGACGGGAAGTTTTCCGGCAATCTGCGATGCAGCTATGCCAGCGAGCTGGTTACCTGGGTCGGGTGGTGACTGATGAATGAGTTGCGAAAGTAAGTCTACACGCTTTGCGACCGAGCCATCGGCGGAAGTACTGACGCGATAATGCCCACCGGTAGTGACATCTCCTTTCTTCGTCGCAACCGCGAGAGCATAGACAAGAAATCCGCTGCGAGTCGGATCGTCTAACACAACCCAATCATAACGAACGCCGTCGTAAAGTTTTCCTTGTAGAGCGGCAACAGCTGTCTCTTTTGCACGCCTTTTAGCAGCCGTCGTCGCCCCATGATCCGGTGTTTGGCTTAGGCGCGTTAATTCGTTGCCCAATCGCTCGATCGTTTTGAGATCGAACTCGCGAATCTCGCTCGCGAAGGCCGCGATGGCGAAAAGCAAGATCGACAATATGAGCAATTGCTTCACATCGAATTTTCTCGCCACGGCCGGTGCTCTTTGAAGGCCGTCAGGTGCTTTTGGTTTTCTTTCATTTCTTGAGGAGATTTTGTCAGAGACAGTGCTTTCTCCTCTGTGCGAATCGCAGCATTAAAATCACCAGTCTCAGCATACGCTGCTGCAAGCGTGTCCAGGCACGCCGACTTGTGAACTGAAGTAAGATTGACGGCTCGATTTGCCTGAGTTATCGCGAGCTGTCCATTTCTGAATCTCGAATCTGGACATGTCGCGAGCAGCCAAGCGGATGCATTTAGCGCGTGATCATACGCATTTCCGCGACCGCCAAGTGCAATCAATCTATCTAATTCGCTGCGAGCGACAGCGTACTGACCCATCTTCGAATACAATAGCGCCCGCAAAGCAGCAGCTTCGTTGAACGAAGAGTTGCCACCAAGGGCCATTGTGCAGTCGTCCACTCCCTGTTTCAGTTTGTGTTCCTTCATGTCGATCACCGCGCGGTTGAAATATACAGGCCACATGGTTGAATCGATGCGGATCGCTTTATCAAAACACCTACGAGCATTCACAAAATCACCCTTTGCGTCATAGTCAGTGCCCTCGTTGTTAAGTTTGAGTGCGGCTGCGCTTCGTCCTGCCGCGTGAATATGCTCTTCTTCGGCCGCGAACGCTGAGCCAAGCGAAAACAGAAGCGTTACGATGAGGGGAACTGACCGCACGAATGACGGTTTACTAAATCGTGGAAAGAAAAGGAAGTTCGTTTCGGCGAGACGCCGAAACCCGCGCCCGACACGGGCGCGCTACCCCCAAACTATCCAGCGGGAATGTGGAGCTTGAAGTGGTGCCAGAGCCACAGCACCAGAATCGCGCCAAGAATCGAAACGATGATCCCGGCCGGATGAAATTGCGCGCCTTCTTTGGGACGCGAAAAGATGTGCGTCACGAGTCCGCCGACAACCGAACCAACGATTCCGAGCCCGATCGTCCACAGAATCGACATGTGCATGTGCATGAGCGATTTCGCAGCCCACCCCGCGATCAAACCAACGATGATGTACCAAATCAGATGAAGCATAATGATGTTTCCTCCTTTGAAATTAGAATCGGCCGACAGGATATCAGGGCCATCCGCCAAAAAGCGATCCATTAATCATTTAACCACCCGCCGTCGCCCCGCGGATGCGGGGCTATGGCGTGGCAAGCGAAGATCACGAAGTAGATAGAATTTGTAACTATTCTTCGTTTCGTCCGGTCATTTGCTCCAAAGGCTTCATCGTTATGACAATTCCGAATCGTCTCAAATCCGTGAAGACGTGGGTGGGTCTGCTCTGGCTTGGCTGTGCCCTCTTCGGCTCTGCCTGTGCTCACCACGATGATTCGGCAGACGATTCTTCACAGCAACAGCACCGACATCACAGCGGTGGTGGTGGTGGCGGACGTTATGGACATGGACAAGGCGGAATGTTCGATCAATCGAATCCCTCCGGTTCGCCATCCCCGGTTCCGGGAGAGTAGCCATTAGAAAATTTCGGCGCTGCAGGCAGAGCGAGGCGGCTAAAGTTACGTCTTCGCTGACTTCTGACTTCTGACTTCTGACTTCTGACCTCCGACCTCTGATTCGGCTTACTCCTTCTTCGTGTAGCCGAAAAAGCCGCGCTCTCGAATGATCGCAGCCACTTGCGGCGGCACCATTTCATCCCAGCCCTCGTCCCCGCTCGCGATGCGCTTGAGCACGTCACGCGAAAAGATCGACAGATACTTCGGGTTGAAATTATCGAGCTGGACGAAGCTTCCCCGGCGCACCAGGTAATCGTAGAGAAGCTGCAACTCGGGGTTGACCTTGAGCGTACCAATAGTTTGTAGCTCGTCCCCTGGATGACGCTGCAAGGGATAGACATAGACTTTCAACTCGTTCTTAAACAGCCGCCCAAAATTCTCCAGGATGCCGCCGGGCAGTTCCGTATAATACTTTTCATCAAATAACTCGGACACACTCGGCAGCCCCATGACGACTCCGATGCGCTCTTTCGTACGCCAGGCGAGATAAGCGGCGAGCCGATAGTATTCGAAGTAGTCGGAAATGAGCACAGTCATGCCACAGGCCGCGAGCAGCTCGGCGCGCGCGAGAAAATCGCGGCGGTCCACGTCCGTGCCGCCCGCCAGCAGATTGCGCATGGTGAGTTCCATCAACGGCAGGATCTGTTTGAACTTCTCCAATGCGGAATTCAGCATGTCGAGATTGACGTGCGTGGTCGGCCGGAAACTCCCGCGCTCGACCAGGACGGCCTTGTTATGCAGCTCGTCTGAGGGCTGCAGTACCTCGCGATTCGGGCCAAACATGGCCGCGCCGCTCAGCCCCAGCTGCACGAGTTTCAGCGCCATGATCCGATTATCCACGTTGCGAAATTCGATCCCGGTGAATTCGAGCAGGTCGATCTCGACCCGACCGGTGGTGAGCTTGTCCAGCAGCGACTCGATTAACTGCTCCGGCACGTGGCTTAAAAAAAATGCGCCGTAGCAAAGATTGACTCCCACGATGCCGAGCGCCTCCTGTTGCAGCGACGCCTCCGCGTCGAGCATCCGCACGTGCATCACGATCTGGCTCGGTTGATCGTGGACGCGGCTCTGGAATTTGATTCCCATCCAGCCGTGGAATTCATGGCCGCCGCGGTAGCTTCGCGCCACCACCGTGTCGGCAAAGGCGAAGAAGGAAGTGTTATCGCCGCGCTCCTTTCCGAGACGCTCGACGTCGAGATCGAACTCGTGGTCGAGCATTGCTTGGAGCCGCCCACGCGAGACATAACGCTCGGCGTGCCCATAAATGGCGTCGCTCACTTTCATGTCGTAAGCCGAGATGCTCTTCGCGATCGTCCCAGCGGCGCCGCCGACGCGGAAAAACCAGCGCACCACCTCCTGTCCAGCGCCGATCTCGGCGAACGTTCCGTACCAGCGCGGATCGAGGTTGATCCTCAGCGCCTTCGAATGCGTATCAATCGTTTCCTCTTTCATGTCACAAGAGATTTAGCCCTTCCGACCACGGAACGCGAGATTTTCGACTAATCCGATGCAGTAATTGACAACATCGTTTCAGCGAGACGCCGGAAGTCCGAGCTCGCCACGGGGCGAGTCCGTTCGATGGGCGGACCGGATTGGCATAATTATTTCTGGGCTAGAAGCGCCCGAGCGTCCAGAAGTTCGGGCCGATCTTCATCGGCATGGTCGCAGATGGCCAGCAGTTTAGCGTAGTAGCTTTTCGTTTTTTCGACGTTTCCGGACAGCTTGGCTGCACGGGCAGCACCGGCAAGCGCGTTGTAACGGTTAGGCGCAGTGCGCAGCGTGCCTTCGAATTCCACCAGTGCGTCGGCCGGCTGTTTCAATTCGAGCAACATCTCGCCAAGTAACTCGCGAGCCGGCAGGATCATTCCCGGAGTTACGGGGTGCTTGTCGGTGGAATCTTCGTGGTCGACGGCGTGACGCATCTGCTGCAGCGCTTCCTCATGTTTTCCTTCTGCCAGCGTTATCCAGGCAGTTGCGATCTCCCGTTGAATATCAACCTGGTCGGCCCAATATTTTTCATTCGACTGGACGAGGGTATCGCGAAGTGACTCGAGCTGCTGCACTTCTTTCTTCCCGGAGTCGATGTCGCCAACATGCGACGCCCCCAAAGCCCGCGCTAAATGTATATTCGCCTCGGCCCAGGCATATCGCCCGCCGGGAAAAGTATTTGGCCGGACGGCGAGCGCTGCCCCTTCCTTCCATTGATGGCGTTCCACGGCGTATCGCGACGCCATGGTTCCCGTGGCGTAGAGCGCATTAAAATATTGGGGATCGTCCTTCACCGGTGGCGGCGCTGCGTCTATCACTTTTTTCGCGGCTCGATCCTGGGCTCCCTGGAGATACGCATAGACCAGATAATCTTGCGCGTGCAGCACATTGCCAGGCGCATTGTATTTCCGGGCTGCCGCTTCGGAAGCAAGATTGGATTCGATCGATTCCTGCCAAAGGCCGAGACGTGTAAAAATATGCGAAGGCATGTGCAACGCATGCGGTGAGTCCGGCGCGATCTTGGCATAGCTGCGCGCCGCATCGAGAGCGCGAGCCGCGAGCGGCGGATAGTCGTAGGCGTGGATGATATAATGAGCTACGCCGGGATGGTCCGGTTGCTCCCCAAGAATCTTCTCCAGAATCGCACCGGCCTTTTTCTGGTTCGCATAAGTTTTATCAGTGGGTGACGCGCTGCCCTGCAAAGCGAGCGCGTAAAAGATGGCTGCCTCCCGGTCATCGGGATAGCGAGCCTGAAGCTGCTCCATCGCTTTTTCGTAGGCAACCGCGCGGGTGTGATGGTCCAACTTGTCGGAATCTTTGTAAAAAGTTTCGAGAGCAGCGATGTAGTCCCGCTCGCGTTGTGTTTTGGGCGCTGCCGACTTGGCCTTGGCAACCGCTTCGGAACCTTCCTTCAAGGCTGCTGCACCAGGTGCTTCCCAGATTGGATGGTAAAGCGTCATGGCGATTCCCCAGTAAGCCATGGCACAGGCAGGATCTTTTTTGGCTAGAGCCGCAAATTCCTGTTCGGCTTTTTCATACCAAAAGGAATGGAGCATCGCGACCGCGCGATTGAATTGCTGCTGCACCGCCGCGTCACAGGAAATTGAAAAATTTACCTTGCCGAGCTTTTCCGGTTCGGTGGCCGGATGCTCGTGCTGCTCGTGCTGAGCGACGGCGGACATCGCGCACGTCAACCACGCGCACGCGGCAACGAGACACGAGATACTTGGGGATCTCATACCGACCCGCAAGTTCGGGCCGATCCAAAGATGTAATGCATCGGTCACGCAAACAAGCAAATGCGTCTCAGACCTTCGAATAGATTTCGGCTCCTGCTTCGCTAAACTCGCGAGCTTTCTGTTCCATGCCAGCCTGTAACGCTTCGCCTTCCGACAATTTTTGTTCCGCTGCAAATTTCCGCACATCTTCAGTGATGCGCATGCTACAAAAATGGGGTCCGCACATGGAGCAGAAGTGCGCGGTCTTGGCGCCTTCTTGCGGAAGGGTTTCGTCGTGGAACTCGCGCGCGGTCTCGGGATCGAGGGCGAGATTGAATTGATCTTCCCAACGAAATTCGAAACGTGCTTTGGAAATCGCGTTGTCGCGATACTGGGCGCCGGGATGGCCTTTCGCTAAATCGGCGGCGTGGGCGGCGATCTTGTAGGCGATGACGCCGTCCTTGACGTCTTTCTTGTTCGGCAAACCGAGATGTTCTTTCGGAGTCACGTAACAAAGCATGGCGCATCCATACCAGCCGATCATGGCCGCGCCGATCGCGCTGGTGATGTGATCGTACCCCGGCGCGATGTCGGTGGTTAACGGACCCAGGGTGTAAAACGGCGCTTCGTCGCACCACTCGAGTTGTTTCTCCATGTTCTCTTTGATCATGTGCATGGGGATGTGGCCCGGGCCTTCGTTCATCACTTGCACGTGCTGTTTCCAGGCGCGCTGGGTCAGCTCGCCTTGCGTGTAAAGTTCGGCGAACTGCGCTTCGTCGTTCGCGTCCGCGATTGAGCCCGGCCGCAGACCGTCGCCGATCGAAAAGCTGACGTCGTAGGCGGCCATGATCTCGCAGATCTCGTCCCACTTCGTGTAGAGGAAACTTTCCTGATGATGCGAGAGGCACCACTTCGCCATAATCGAGCCGCCGCGCGAGACGATACCGGTGGCGCGCCGGGCCGTCATCGGGATGTATCTTAATAGTACCCCGGCGTGGACGGTGAAATAATCGACCCCCTGCTCCGCCTGTTCGATGAGGGTGTCGCGATAAATTTCCCAGGTCAGTTCCTCCGCGCGCCCGCCAACTTTTTCGAGCGCCTGATAAATCGGCACCGTGCCGATCGGCACCGGCGAGTTGCGAATGATCCATTCGCGGGTGGCATGAATGTTTTTGCCCGTGCTCAAATCCATCACCGTGTCGGCGCCCCATTTGGTGGCCCAACGCATCTTCTCGACTTCTTCCTCGATCGACGACGCGACGGCGCTGTTGCCGATGTTGGCGTTGATCTTTACCAGGAAATTGCGGCCGATGATCATCGGCTCCGATTCCGGGTGATTGATGTTTGCCGGAATGATGGCGCGACCGCGCGCGACTTCGCTTCTTACAAACTCAGGAGTGATCGGAGTGCTGATTGCTGATTTATGATTGCTGATTGGCTCAGAACCGGGATGAAGGAAGCCCAAATCATTTCTGACTTCTGACTTCTGACCTCTGACCTCTGCATTGCCATTCTCCCGAATGGCAATGAATTCCATTTCGGGAGTCACTATCCCTTTTCGCGCGTAGTAGAGCTGCGTGACGGCGCGACCTGCGCGTGCGCGCAAAGGTTTGCGCTGTGCCGCAGTTGAGCGGTTGAGGAGTTGAGCCGTTGAAAGGTCACCATTCTTGCCATTGCGCTTTGCGGAATGCTCGGCATGCGCAACGGAGAGATATCCGTCGTCGATCGCTTGAACTTTTCTGCCGGCGATCTCGTCCACATCGCCGCGATCGCGGATCCATTCCGCGCGGAGCGGCGGCAAACCTTGTTCGACGTTCCCATGAAAATCCGAATCGCCCCACGGACCGCTGGTGTCGTAGACGCGCACCGGCTCGTTCACTTCAATCTCGCCGTTAATGGTTTTCGTCGGCGCGAGGGTTATCTCACGGAAAGGGACTTTGATTTCCGGATAAAGCGTACCCGAGACATAAGCCTTCTTCGAGTTTGGAAGAGGCGTATCGACGCTCTTCGATTCTTGGGAACCGTTATGCTTGCTCATAAAGTTTCAGAAATAGTGAGAGATGTCTCCCCGCCGAGGCGGGGTTCGACATGACAAATAACGGGACGCGGATGTCGGGATGCAATTTGCCGGCGACGTAAATCTTTTTCGAATTTGGTAATTGATCAGAGGACGACACGGAGGTTGTCCCTGCATCGCCGTTCGAATTCTGCTTTTTCTCAGCGATCATAGTTCACCCTCACCTCAATCCTCTCCCTTTAGGGAGAGGCGGACTACCTCCGGTATTAGCGTTCATTCGCGTGTTTCGCGGGTCACTCTTCATAAAAAAACCATGCACGGAAAACCCGCCTTCGCCATCCTCCTTCACTGCGCTACGGCGCGACAAGAGGCTACGGCGCGGCAGCAACGCACGTATCGGCATCTTCGGCGAGGTTGCACGTCTCATAAAGTTCTGCGAATTGCGGGAACAAGACGCGCATGGCTGAGCTCGGACCTCCCTTCGGCGGCATTACCCGCATCAGGTTCAAGGGGTTCGTCTAAGACGTCTCAGCCATTCGGCTCCCCCGCACTAATTTCACGCGAAACTACGGCTCGAAAAGCCGAAGTCAACGCGTGAAAGATTACAGAAGGCAGACGTCACAAGTCAGCGGTCACAGATCAGAGATCAGCACTCAATCGAGCTCCTAGCTCCGATCTCCCAGCTCCGAGCTACTGCTCTTCCGCTTTTCCGCTCGGCTTTCCAATAACGAATAACCGATAACAAATAACCGGCCGTCAAACGCGGCCTATTTCGCTGCTGTCTCCTGTTTCACGTTCGTGTGGAAAATAGCCATCCACGCGCCCTTCTCCAGTTTCCAAACGGAGCCCGCATTGTAAGTGCCGGAGGCGTCTTTGCCATCGTTCGTGCCTTCAACTTTCACGGTATAAGTGGTAACAACGACGTCCTTCTCATCAGAGAACGTCTCGAAATCACTGATGGTGAATGATTTCATGTCCCACTTTTGCATGTCGGACAATTCCTTCTTCATATTGGAGACGCCGTCGGAGTAAACGCAGCGAACGTCCTTATCGACCACTTTCTTGAAGTCGTCCGCTTTCTTGTCTTTAAACGTCTGCCAGGCCTCCTTTTCTTTTGCCTCAATCGCGGCCTTGTCCGGCGCGGCGATGGAAACTCCGATCGAGGCGATCAATGCGATCACTGCATAAGCTATATATTTTTTCATAAGTTCTTTCGGTTGTTGGTCCGAGATTAGGGGGAGGAATTGGGCGGTCAATGACGAAAAGAAGAGTTATAGCGGTGCTTACGCTCCCGCTAGTGCATCAATAATGAACCCAGTCTGTAGTGTGCCGCAGAGCGGCATGATTGTTCTCAAGCACCGAATTCAAAATAGATAGGCGCTCGCCGCGGCGAGCGCCTCTACAACGCCTTTGTATTCTTCTTGTCCCTTCGTGGTGAGAAAAGAGAAATTGGATGCAACGTCACGTTGCTTGCGGGCGAGACGACCGTCTCTACATTCCACGATGAAGAAATCAATTTCCGTTTCGGTGTTCTGTTTGTCTATCGCGTTTGGGTTGCAGGCGCAGACCGAGCCGGAGAAAACGCCTTTGACCGGCAAATCGTCCTCGGCGAGCGCGAAAAAGCCACAAACAAATCCTCCACGCGTTCAAACAGGCAGCACGAAAACTGGCGACGCCAGCGCAAAGCCTTCAGACAACAGCAACGCGAAGCCGATTGATCCAAGCAATATGGATCCATCGGTGAAAGCGGCGGACGATTTTTTCCTGTATGCGAACGGCGGCTGGATCAAGCGCACTGAAATCCCGCCGGAATATTCGCGCTGGGGCAGCTTCAATCAGTTGATCGAGCACAACAACGACGTGCTCCACGCGATTGCGGAAAAAGCGGCCAAGACCAAAGCCGACCCGAAGACCGCGCCGGAAATGCAAAAGGTCGGTGATTATTACGCCAGCGGCATGGATGAGAAGACGATCGAAGCGATGCGGACGAAGCCGTTGCAGGACGAGCTGGGCAAAATCGATGCGATGAAAGATCGACAAGATGTGCTGAAAGAGATCGCGCATCTGCACACGATCGGCGTGAATGCATTCTTCAACTTCGGTTCGGGCCAGGACGACAAGGACAGCACCCGCGAGATCGCGCAAGCAGCCCAGGGCGGCCTCGGAATGCCGGACCGCGATTATTATACCAAGAACGACCAGGCTTCGAAAAAATTGCGCGACGCGTATGTCGCGCACGTGACCAGGATGTTGGCGCTGCTCGGCGAGTCGGCCGAAAAAGCCGGCACCGACGCGAAAAAGATTCTCGCGCTCGAAACTTCGCTGGCGCAGGCGTCACGGACACGGGTGGAATTGCGCGATCCGCAGAAGAATTACAACAAGATGACGCAGACCGATCTGCAAACGCTGACGCCGGATTGGAACTGGGGCGATTACTTCAAGGAAATTGGTTTGACCGTGCCGGGCGATATCGACGTGCATCAACCTGATTTCTTCAAAGCGGTCAACACGGCGTTTACATCGACATCGATGGACGATTGGAAAACTTACTTGCGCTGGCACCTGATCAACGGGGCGGCGTCCACGCTCTCGAGCGATTTCGTGAACGAGGATTTCAATTTCAGGGAAAAGACGTTGCGCGGCACCCAGCAGATCAAACCACGGTGGAAACGCGTGATCCTTTCCGAAGACGGTGAAATCGGCGAAGCACTCGGCAAACTCTACGCCGCCGAATATTTTCCGCCCGAAGCCAAGGCGCGCGCTCTCGAACTGATCAACAACTTGAAGGAAGCGCTGGCTGATCGAATCAAAACGCTCGAGTGGATGGACGAGCCGACCAAGAAAGCGGCGCTGGAAAAACTGGCCGCGTTTCAAGTGAAGATTGGTTACCCGGAAAAGTGGCGAGATTATTCGACGCTGATGATCGATCGCGGGCCGTTCGTGCTGAACGAGCTGCGCGCGGAGAATTTCGAAGCGAAGCGCGAGCTGAACAAAATCGGCAAACCGGTCGATCGCACCGAATGGGGGATGACGCCACCGACGGTGAACGCCTATTACAATCCGAAGATGAACGAGATTGTTTTCCCGGCCGGGATTTTGCAGCCGCCATTTTTCTACGCCAACGCCGACGACGCAGTGAATTACGGCGGCATCGGCGCGGTCATCGGCCACGAAATGACCCACGGCTTCGACGATCAGGGCCGGCAATACGACAAGGTGGGAAATTTGACCGATTGGTGGTCGCCGCAATCCGCCGAGAAATTCAAGAAACGCTCGAACGCGATCGTGCAGCAGTACAGCGAGTATGAACCTTTGCCGGGATTACACGTGAATGGCGAGCTGACCCAGGGCGAGAACATTGCCGACGTCGGCGGAGTAAAACTCGCTTACGCCGCGCTGCAAAAAGCGCTCGATAAGCATCCGGAAGAGCGCGACAAGAAAATCGACGGCTTCACTCCGGAGCAGCGCTTCTTTCTCGCGTTCGCTGGAATCTGGCGTTCCAAGATTCGCGATGAAGAACAAAAGCTTCGTTTGAACACAGACCCGCATTCACCCGGACATTTCCGGGTGAACGGCCCGCTCTCGGACCTGCCGGAATTTCAGAAGGCGTTCAACGTTCCGGACGGCGCGCCAATGGTCCGCGCCGCCGACAAACGCGTGAACATCTGGTAACTCCGACATCTTGGTAGGGACGCCGCGCTGCGGCGTCCGCGGACAGCGCGGCGCGCTGTCCCTACCTAATTTTGCCTCCCCAGGAAAGTACTTTCGCCTTGGCGCCGGCGGCTTCCGCTTCCTTGATGTTCCCGGCGCGATTGTAAAATAACGACAAACTAGTCCAGCCGATCTGGTCGTTCGGTTTTAACGCGACTGATTTCTTGCCGGCTTCGATCGCTTCATTGAATCGGCCGACTTTCATCAACGCCATCCCGAGCGCGTGCCAGCCATCGAAAAAGTTTGGATCGACATCGACGCAGCGCTGGTATTTCGCGACCGCGCTTTCCAGTTCGCCAATCGCAAGGTCGCCGTTCGCTTCGTCGAAAATTTCGTCGCGAGTTTGCACTTATTCAGCCAGAAAACCACGAATGCACACGAATGACAAACGCCAACGTCGGTCAACGGCTTCCTATTAGTGTTGAAACTCGTTCGGCTCCCGCCTCGCTCGCCGCTACCCATCGCGGCTTTACCTTCTATGTCGCTCGTCCCACTCGCTCCATTCATTCGTGACAATTCGTGGTTAGACCCGAATCTCTGTGCCACGGGGGATGTCGATTTAACCCTTTGCCGTGGGCGTCAAACCCGCTTCGCGCTGGCGATCGCGTAACCATTCCATAAACACGTATTCGCGCGCGGTTTTCATGTAACGCTCCTCGAAGGTCGCTTTGGTTTGCTGATATTTCGCGGGATCGGGCGGTTCGCGTTTTTCCATCAGCACAATCAATCCACCGTCGATCCACGGAACAAAGTCGCTCACATCGCCGGGCTGAAGTTGCGCGGAGACATTCTTGACCATCATCATGTCGGCTGCTTCGTTCTTCGGTTTGTCGGGAGGATTTTTCGCGCCGGCTTCATCCTCCACGGTAAACGGCTCGAGTTTTTCCGCTTTCAACCCTCCGGCTTGTTCCAAAGTAAACTGGAGCGGCTGGCCCGCTTTCAATCCATTGCGCAGCGTCTCGGCGCCTTTGCGGCCTTTGGCCGTCGCCATTTCGCGCGAACGCTCATTTTTGATTTGATCGACAATCTTCTGCTTCGCCTCATCCAAGGTCAGCGGTCGCGCTTCAACAACTCCGGCGAGATGCAGAATGGCGAAACCGTCGGCGGACTGAAGCGGATCGCTGTTCGGTTCCTGCGCCGTCAATTTGAACGCGGCCTGATTGAGTTGCGGATCGGCCTTCAATTTCGGATCAAGCGCGGACATGGTGAACTCGCCGGTTGTTTCAACCGGCAATTGAAACTTGGCCGCGACCTGGTGAAGATCGGCGCCCTTTTCGAGCAGCGCCTGCGAGAAATCATTGGCCCGATCAGCAAGTTTTTGGAGCGCATCGATCCGCTCCTTGTCTTTCAATTTTTTCTGTTCTTCGCTCAATGCCAGCCGGACAAACTCCACTTTCCGCTTTTCTTCGGTTTTGAGATCGCCTTTGTGCGCCTCGTAATATTTTTTGATGTCGTCATCGCTCACTTTGATCTCTTTGAGAAAATCAGCGGAACGAACGCGCACGACACTGACAAAATTCTTGCCGTAAAGCTGTTCGTAATTCGATTTGCTTTCGCTTTCCGGAAGCGACACAGCCGAGGCGACGATCTCCTTGAGGCGTTTCAGGCAAAGTTCGTCATGCGCGAGCTCGCGCAGTTGCTCATCAGTAAACCCAAGCGACGGAAGGATCGTTCGTTCAACGTTATCATACTTGGCGGCGTCGAAACCGGCCGCCCCATGAAATTCCGGAAAATTTCGCACTGCCTCGACGATCTCAGATTCAGCTGGCTGGATGCCCAACCGTTCGGCTTCGTGCCGTAACACATTTAAATTAATAATGAACGCGACCGCTTTTTGATCGTCGTTCGCGCCACCCGGCGCGAGGCCTTCTTCGAGATCGGACATCCCGAGCAGACGCGACAATTGATACAAACGCGCATCCCGGCGCGCCTCAATCACGGTAATTTTTCGCCCGTACATTTTTGCGAATTCATCGGAGCGAATCTGGCTGGTGTCACTTTTGACGAAATAGAGACAGAACGGCAGGGCCAGGATCGCGATCACGATCATGAGCCAGTTGCGATGTTTACGGAGGATCTTAATCATGACATTGGGTGAGCGGCCAATTTACGAGCGAACCAAACCGCGCCAACTTTTTTCTTGGAGGGACGACCTCCGTGTCGTCCGAATATTGGAACGCGACGCAGCCTCAGTTACCAGTAAAGCGTGTTGAGCTCGCCTTGAAACGGCCATTCTTCTGAGTGCTTGACCAAGCCTGCGCGTACCGGATTCTCGAGGACGTACTGCCATTTTTCATCGTAGCTCTCCCCTGTTCGGAGATGTGTGTCCCAGAAGTCGCGCTGCCAGATCGGCAGCTGCGCCGGGTCGATCCAATTTTTTGCTACGTGTGATTTCCAAAAGCGCACCCACGGTTTTAGCATCGCCGTATCCAAATCGGCAGGAGCACAAAACAAATGAATATGATCCGGCATGATAACGTAACGTCCGACAAGCCACGACGGCTGCGTTGCCCAAGCAGAGCACAACAGCTGATGGGTTGCGTCGTTCGCCAGAACTTGTTTGCGTTGTTTTGTGCAGACCATCAGGAACACAATGATCTCAGTGTTATGACGCTCAACAGCTGGAAAGTGGGGCGGATGTTTACGTCCAATGTTGTTCACGCTCTGGGAAGGGCTTACCCAGATTAATGGGACAGGACGGAGCCTGTCCCTCCAATTTTTTGGAAAGACGACCTGCGTGTCGTCCAAATATTAGGGACGCGACAGAGCGCGTCTCTCCAGCTCTTCAGCTGTTTTCTGAATTAATTCCCAGCCTTTGTGCAGATGTTCCTCGGTCGTGAGAATGTTTCCCAAACCGATCCGCATGACGGTGCGGCCGTGCAATTTCGTTTGCGTGAGATAAGCGCGTCCGCTTGCATTGATGCGCTCGACGATCTGGCTGTTCAACATGTCGATCTTACTGGCCGCGCCGGAGGTCCGAGCCGAACTGGCCGTTGGCGAAGGCGGGTCTTTGTCCGCGCCGATCAACTGAAAACAGACAACCGGCATCACCACCGGCGCACTCAGCTCGAAGCGCTGGTCGTTCTTGATCCAGTCGGCAAGAAGATGGGCCAGGCGCAAATGCTCGCGGATGCGCGCGGCCATTCCGGCGCGTCCGAATGTGCGAAAAACCATCCACGCTTTGAGCGCGCGAAATCTTCGTCCGAGCTGGATCCCGTAATCCATGTAGTTTTTTTCGGCTTCCACCGTGTCGCCGCGCAAATATTCAGGGACAAGAGTAAAGACCTGGCGCAGCCGCTCGAGGTCGCGCACGTAAAGCACGCTGAAATCCAGCGGCACAAAAAGCATCTTGTGCGGATTAACCACGATTGAATCGGCTTCGTGCCAGCCGGTCGCGACCCATTTGTGTTCCGGCAAAAGCGCGAACCCGCCGCCGTAAGCGCCGTCGACGTGCAGCCACATTTTGTGTTCGCGGCAGATTTCGGCGATCTCAGGAACCGGATCGACACTGGCGGTCGATGTTGTGCCGACCGTGGCAATGGCGGCGAGCGGTTTGAACTTCTCGCGTTGATCGCGGGTGATCATCGCGCGCAACGCCGCGACATCGATTCGAAATTCGGCGTCGCTCGGGACGCGCTGCACATTTTCTTCGCCGAGTCCGAGCGCGATCGCCGCTTTCTCGGCGGAACTGTGCGCTTGATCGGAAGTGTAAATGCGAAACCGCGGAACATCAGCGCGGCCGGCCAGTCCCAGTTTACGAGTGGAAGGCGCGGCCGCTTCACGCGCCGCCGCCAGTGCGTGCATGACCGCGACTGAGGCGGTGTCATAGACAACGCCGTCGAATTCTTTGGGCAAATGCAACCATTGCCGCAACCAATCGATCACCAGCGTTTCCAATTCCGTCGCTGCCGGCGAGGTGCGCCAGGTCATGGCGTTGACATTGAGCGGCGCGGTAATGATCTCGCCCAAAATTCCCGGCGCGGTCGTGGTCCAGCCAAAATAACCGAGGAACATAGGATGTCCCCAATGCACCATGCCGGGAACAATTAAACGTTCAATGTCGGCTAAGATTTTCTCGAAACTCTCGCCGGTTTCCGGCGGTTCGGCCGGCAGCGCGGCGCGAATCGCACCCGGCTGTGCGTTCGGCGCGACCCGCAGCGTTTCTATCTTCTCCCGATAATCGGCGACCCAATCGGCCAGCTGGTGAAGTTGTTTCCGAAAAATCTCCGGCGGAATGTCGCCGAGCTCCTCTGATTCACTGCGCAAACGTTCTTGTCGATCCTTCATTGGTGAAGAGGGAATCCGCTAAACACACTAAATAACGCGAAAGAATTTTCGTTCGATCAAGTGATCCATCTTTTAATTTTAGCGTCGCTTAGCGTGTTTGGCGGATCAATCTTATCGCTCACCGAGCGTAAAGGTTGAACGTTTTAGAACGCGAAACCGAAACTAAAATGAAAGGCGCCGAAATCTTCACCCGGCTGGCGGTCCGGATTCCATCCGTAATCGAGCCGGATCGGACCGATCGGCAATTTGTAACGCAAGCCGCCGCCCAGCGCGTAACGCATGTCGTCCACGCCCGGCTTTTCGGAAGTGGAAAGAAGATTGCCGGCATCGAAAAACAAAGCGCCCTGCAGCTCGCCGTAAATCGGAAAGGTGTACTCGACATTGAAGACGGTGTAGAATTCGCCGCCGATCGGATTTCCTTTGGGATCCTGCGGGCCGAGGTCGCGCTCGCCAAAACTTCGCACGGTGGTCGCGCCGCCGTTGAAAAATCTTTCATCAATGGGCAACGTCGTCAGCTCGTCCGGACCGGAATGGTTGAGCGAATGAACGATCCCGGCCCGTGCGCCGAAAGCGAGCGATGATTGCTGGAACCAGCGTTGCAACGGCGGCGCCGTTTGATCTTCAACAACTTCCGGCGTCAACGACTTCGGACCGAACGGTAAAAAATATGCGATCCGGCCGGTGCCGCGGATGAGTTGAATTTCGCTGCCGAAGGCGGTGGAAGCGACATCGAGAGTGTTGTTGATCAGCAAACCGCGCGGCGCGACCAGCGGACTTTCGCGCAAATCAAGCGTGTGAGTGAACCCAAGCGAATTTACGAAATAAGAAGTGTCGCCGAGAAACCGCGCGGCGATCGAGGTTTGCGTGACTTCGACGTGGCGAACGGCAAAGACCAGACCCGCTTCATATTGTTTCGTGATTTTGCGGTTGAGCTCGATCCGGTCGCCGAGTTCGAATTTTGAATAACCGTCGTAGTCAAAAGTAAACGCGGCCGCGCGGTTCTTGAAACTGAAATCGGTGTCGAAAAGAAATGGATCTTCGTAAATGACTTCGCCTTTGTAACTGCGCTGTGAAACTTCCACCGACAGAGTCACCGGCCGGCCGTAGCCGAACAGATCGCGGTCGCGGAATTGCGCTCCGATAATTCCGCCCTCGAACGTTCCGTAACCGAGCGAGAAGCCGAGTTCCTTGCTCTTCGCTTCTTCGGCGGAAATATTTAAGAGAAGTGAATCTTCGTCCGCGATCGGGGTCGGCTCAATCTTGAGGACATTGAACAAGCCAGTCCGCATCAAGGTGCGGAACCGTTCATCCAAAACTTCCGGGCTGTAGGTTTTTCCAGCGAGCGAACTGAAGCGCTTCTGGACGAAACTCGGATGCAAGCGCGTCAGACCATTCACAAAAACTTCGCCGCTGAAGTGATACAGTTGACCGGGCGAAATCGCGATGTCTACCGGGATGTGGGCATTGACCGCCGACGTCGGCTCGGCTGTTGCCTCGACCTTCACTTCATAGTAACCACGCGTTTTGAAATAAGCCTGAAGACGACGCGGGATGTCGGCCACCCGCGCATCGGTAAAAGGTTGTTTCAATAAATCGTCGATCTGGCCGCGCAAAGCGTCCGCGCCGTAAATCGTCTGACCATGGAACGAAACGTTGCCGAAGAAATATTGCCGCCCTTCATGGATCGGAATTGTCACGTCGACCCGGTTCGCTTCATCGTGAAACGCGTATCGCGGTTGATCGACAACCGCGTCGAGGAAACCTTCCGCGACATACAAGCGATGCACGAGGTCGGCGCCTTCCTGAATATCGGACGCGACGAATGGAAGACGCTTCTGCAGCTTTGAATACCGTTGCCGGGTCGGGCCCACCGCAAAATCAAACAGCTTCTTGGTGGGCTCAGCGGAATTTCCCGCAAAAGTGATCGTGCCGAGGTCCATTAAGGGACCTTCATTGATCTCGAGCCGCAACCGATCGCGATTCTCGATCTTATAATGGACGCTCGCTTTGGTGTAGCCGTGCTTGCGATAAAATACTTCGACGAAAAAAGCGAGATCGTCCGCTCGGGCCGGAGTGAGACCGTAGCGATCGACCGTGGCCAACTGTTCTTTCACCGCCGAGCGCAAATCCTTATCGCTGAACGCCTGCTCGCCGCTGAATTCGACCGTGGTCGTGGCCTGCGCGTGTTTTTCCTGCTCCTTGGCAACGAGGTTCTGCTGCTTTTGCTTTTCCTCGGCCCTCGGAACTTCGACCGCTGTCTGAGCCGCCAGCTCGAGCGCAACCGGCAAGTTGCACAGAAAAAGGAAAAGGTAGCGGCGCATCACTTAAAACGAATCAGATATTTCACCATACCGCGGTAATCGCCGCCCACGCCGAGATCTCCGAGCACGACAAATTGGTCATTGATCTTGAAACGCGCGGTAGCCTGTTGCTGGCCAGTTCGAGGATCGACAGTACCCACATCCAAATCCAATCGGTCGAAAACCGAACTACTTTGTGTTCCTTGCCCTTTCTTAAAAACTTTCCGGTAGAGCTGCTGCACGAGCAACATGGCGGCGCGTCCAGCGAGCACGTTGTTATTTCCGGTTAATTCCTCCCGGGTCGCGCCGGTTGCAAGCAGAGAAATAATTTCCTCCTGGGGCAACGGCGGTTCACTGGTGAAGATCGCCTCCGGCGCAAGCGTTGTCCCATAAATATAAACGTTGATCGTGTAATCGCGAATCACAGACCGGCCGTGCATGTCGATCTTCGGATTGAGCGGATCGCTCGGATCGAAATAGAGAAAACCGGACGAAATTTCGAGCCGGCTAAACGGAAGCGTTGCGTCGACATTGTCCAGCCGCACCCAGCCTTCCAAAGCGGGATGCAAACCGTTGCCGCCCAAATGGAGATCGCTGGTCGCACCGCCATTGGCGAGGTTGCCGCGAATCAGGAACGGATCTTTGGTTTTGATGGTCACGTCGAATTTCCAATCGCGAAACGGCGGCTGCGGAATCGAAAAGGTCGGACGCGACGCCGGCGGCTGCGGCGCGGGACGTCCAGGCAAGCCGATTGGAATGAGATCGAGGTTTTTCAGGAACTGACTGTTCGTCAACGCGACCGCGCCGGTGACATTGGCGCTACTAAATGGCCCGGCGATTTTGATGTCCGCGTCCGCGCGCGCGGTGAGCGTGTCGTTGCGGGCAAGGAGTGCGCTGTCGGCTTTGAGCTGAAAATCCAGATTTGGCGTCGTCAGCTTGGGAAAGGTCACGCCGCCCGTGACCTTGAAATGTCCGCCGGATAGTTCGCCGCCGAATTGTTCGAGCGTCAACGCGTCATTCGCAAAATTCACGCGCGCTTTGAAATTTTGCACCGCCGGCAATGTTGGATCGGTCATTCGCGCGACATTGATCGTCATATCGCCGCTGCCCCTCAAAACCGGACGCCCGATTGTGCCGCGAACATTGAGATCAAGGGCAGCGTCGCCGTCCAATGCCTCAACGCCCGGAATAAATTGCCGCATGAAATTCACCGAGCTGCGCGGCAAGCGCATCGTGGCAGTCATCGGCGTTTCGTCGGCCAATTTTTTTTCCTGCACGATCTTTGGAACATCGAATGGAAAATTTGCGGTCAACTCCAGCGGCTGGATTTTCGCCTGCTGCAATTTCCCGGAGATGGTCAATTGCTTGCCTTGCGCTTGCGCAATTAAATCGAGACTCGCCGACTCGAACTTCGGCAAATTCTCGCTCCGCAGATTGCGCATTTGCAGATCGAGCCGCGCGTTCAAGTTGGCAAGCGTTCCGGTGGCGTTCAATTTCACATTTAACAAACCCGACGCCACCGGTTTAAGCCCGACGTCCTGAAAAAGTTTTTTGATGTCGAGATTCTCAGATTGAAATATCGCCGTCACTTTTCCATTCGACGGAAGCACGGCCGCGTCGGCGCCGAGATTTTTCCAGACAAACGGAATCGAGATGTACCCGCCGGCATACTTCGCCTGGCCCTGATCGAGCTGGATCTTGCTGATCTCGAGGGTGTCCCCTTTGGCTTGAGCGATCGCTTGAAAATCCATCTGATCGCTTCGCAGGAAAATCGTCGGAACATCCAAGCCTTCCGGCGAATAAGTCGCATCGGCAGTTGCCTGCAACGAGCGCGCGCTGCCGTAGCGACCCTTGTCCAATGCCAGTTTTAGTTTGCCGGAATTTTTGAACCTGGCTGCATTGCCGTCCCCTTCCCACTCGATCACGAGCGAGCCGGCCAGCTCGTTTTGATTTCCCAAAGTTCGCAGCAACGGCTGCAGCTTCGACAAATCCGAAACGTTCGCGCGGAATTTACCGCTGTAACGATGCGGCTCGCGAAGATCGTAAATCGCGTTTCCGCTGATGAAATCGTTCCCGGTCAGGTTGGCGCTGGCATCGTTCAGGTAAACGACGTTGTTCCAAATGACGCACTGCGAGTTGAGTTGAATGAAAACGAGATCGCGCAATCGAAGGTTCGCGCCGAAGATCGACAACTGGCCGTCCGCGATCCCTTTTTTCCATTCGATCTGACCGACTGCCTGCAGCGGTCCTGAAATTTTATCGGGCGAATCCGCCGCCCAACAATCCGCCAACTGCACGGCATTGAATGAGATGTCGATCTTCGCCGGTTGCTCCGTCAGGTCGCGCAGTTTTGTCGGTAATCGATATTCGCCACTGACTGCGAATTCGTTTTGTTTTCGCTTAACGACCAGGCGATCGAACGTGACGGCGTCATTCTTGGCGTGGAGCGACCCTTCCACGGAATCGGCGAGGTACTCGCGAAAGCGAACGGCCGAAGTCGCGATAGTCGCGTCAGACGCGAGATCGGCAAACCAAGGCTTGTTGGAATTTGCGGGCGGAATTTTTTTTGAGAGCTTGATCGCGGCACTCAGGTTCTCGCAGTGACCATCTTGAAATTTAATTGATGGTGAAGTGACTGTGACATCGCCATCCACGATCGAGTTTTTGATATTGATCTTGCCGCTGACTTGGGCAGAGCCGCTGATTTTTTGCGGCATCGACGCCGTCACCTGCTCCAAATCCGGAAGGGTTGCAACAAGTTCGAGCGTTGCCGGCGCGCGTCCGAGATCGTGAATATCGCGCGGGAGTTCGGTCGATCCGCGCAGGTGAAATTGATTTTGGTCCTGAGTGATGTCGGCCGATTGTAAAGTCCCGACCCCGTTTTTCGCCGTGACTTGAAATATTCCGCGATCGAACGCCGTTTGCTCTTGGTGAAAATCAGTGAGTTCAGCGGCGACATTCCCGTTCCAGGTCGCCGGTGAACTGAGCAGACCACTAAGATCGACATCGACCTTTTTCATCTGACCGCGCATCCAACCGTCGGGCAAGGCCACGAACTTGTTGATCGCATCAGCCGGAACATTCGCGCCGCGAATCCGGACGTTGGTCTCGAGCGAAGTTTGCGCCTCGTGCAACATGATCGAGGCGGAAATATTTCCGGAGGCGACGGCGTAATCGAAATTGATCGCCAATTTTCGGGCCGCGATTTGCGACGCGTCGAAATTGATCGAGCGAAAGCGCTCCTCGTCCGCCAGAACGATGTCGCGCACGATCAGGTTTCGATTCGTGTAGGTCGCCGGTGCTGACAATTTCAGCCAGGTTTGACCGCCAACGAGCTGCAACTTCTCGACTTTGATCTCTCCGGCACGGTGCGGGTCGAGATCGACCGCGATGTGTTCGCCGATAAAATCGTGCGGACGATTGCGCACAATGATCGTTGCGTCGGAAATATGGAGGCGCTCCGGAAAAACGTCAGGCAATTCGATTTTCTTTTTCGGATTCGGCGGGCGAGGTCGCAACGACGCCTTCTCCGGATTCATCACGATCCGCGCCGAACGCACATCCACATTTGTGATTGCGGTCGAGAGTCCGTGCCGCAGCAAGGTGAACAGCCCGTAATCGATTCGGGCAAGATCGACATCGATTGATTCGACATCGCTGGCTTCGGTTGAAGCCGCGTGCAGGTTCCTGACGATGAGGTTTGTGAAAACACTCCCCCCGAGCTGAAATTCGAGTTTCAGATTTTCTTTCGCCGCATAATGCAGGGCGATGCGATGTCCCAGGCCTAACAACAGCGGCCGATGAAAAATCAGAAAGAGTCCGCCACAAATCCCCAGCGCGATTAACGCGCGGCGACGCCAATTTCCGCTCTGGAAACTCGTCTGGCCATTTTCGCCCACGACCGATTACCTCTACCGATGGGGGGCAAAGCGCAAATCGGGCCGCGCCGGGCAAACCTGACGGCGTGGTTGGCCGAGATGTTTAGCGAGAGCAAGTTCCGGCCGATCGGCGACGAGATCGTTTTGATCGTAGCGTGCAGTGTGACATCTCGTAACCCTGGGCTTTAGCCCGGTGTCTACCGATTGCTACAGCAAAAACCGTTTAAACGGTTTCATCTTCGCAACGCTATTCTACACCGCGCTAAAGCGCGGTCTTAATGCTCCGGGTTGCGACTGCGAGATTGAACTCGCTGCGTGACCGTCCATGTCGCTCGTCCCCGCTCGCTCCATTCCTCGCTTTGCTCGGAATGACATCGTGACTGCGCTTGCAGGTGAACGCGTCGCGAGTCAGGCTTGTCGGAGAAGTTCAAAATGAATCCGGACAAGCTTTTCGATTATCTCGAGGGCAAGTTGTCGACCAGCGAGCGCGCGGAATTGGAGGAACGCCTTATGTCGGATCCAGTAGCGCGGCGGGAGTTGACGGTTGCTCGTCACATTCACGCCGATATGCGCGATTCGCGCGAGATCCTTGGCGTTGCAGAGCCAACACTTGAAGAACGCGGCGCGGTCCTCGGCCGCCGGATCGCAATCGCTTTTGCCGTACTCGTTTTTGCCAACGTGGTGTTTGGAATTTATGCGATCGCGTTCATGAAACAGAAAGAGAAAGCGCGAGTTAGCACGGAACAAAATCGGAGCGAACTGACCCAAAGTCTGACCAGAGCGGCAGCGCAGGCCCTTCCGACACCAAGTTTCGACGTCGATGAAATCAAATTCACCGCGCCGGTTGCGGAACAAGATCGACTGGCAAACAAAGTAATCGCCGCGGCAAAGCAGGTGGGCGGTTCCGCAACAAAAGGCCTCGCTGATCAACAAGGCGTTTTGCTTTTCGCCGAAGTTCCAACCGCACGATTAAACGACTTTCGCGATTCGATGAAGAAGCTCGGCGCAACTCTTCCCTCACCTGCCGCGGCGCCGAGTGCCGGAGAAAAAACCATTCTCCAGATCCGCATCATCAGCGCGCAATGATCGGGATCACGTTTGCGCTGCCGTCGGAAAGTTCCGACTTGGTCCGGCAACTGCAAGCGATCCAGCGTCATGACAATTTATTGTCCGGAAAGATCGCCGATCGCGACGTCACGATTCTGCACACCGGCGTGGGAGCGAAGAACTGCAATGCGCGCCTTGAAATTCTCCTGCACAAAACGCGTCCGAGATTAGTAATCAGCTCCGGCTTTGCCGGCGCGGTCAGCGAAGAACTGCGCGTTGGCGATTTGATTTTGGCGAAGAACTTTTCAGACCCCGGAGTGCTCGCCAGCGCTGAGCAAATTTTGCGCGACCGTCAGCCGCGGCTGGTGAAACTTTTTACATCGACATCGATCGTCGATTCGATTGACGAGCGAAATGAAATCGCGCGCACAGCGGGCGCCGCCGCGGTCGACATGGAAACAGGCGCAATCGCTGGCGTGTGCAACGCTCACGGTGTTCCGCTCCTCTCGCTTCGCGGCGTCAGCGATACGCCGAGTCAACCATTTCCAGCCCCGCCTTTTGTTCTGTTCGACATTGATCGCCAGCGGACCAACTACGGCCGATTACTTGCCTATTTATTAAGACGTCCCGCTTCGATCCGGCGACTCTTCCGGTTTACTCGACAAATTGCGCAGGTTCGAGCGGTCTTAACGGACGCAATCGTTGCGCTAGCCTCTGAATTGTAGGGCAGGTGCATCGCCTGCCATCCTGGCAACCGGAGCGGCTACACTTTTTTCGCCGGCTCGATGTGAACGAGCACATCGGCGATGCGCGGATCGCTTTCTTGAATGGAGCGTTTCACCGCGTGCGCGATGTGATGCCCTTCGCGGACGGAAATGCTCCCATCGACTTCCACGTGAAGATCGACATAAAAACTCAAACCCATTTTGCGAATCAGACTCTTGTCGATTCGAACGACACCGGGAACCGAGCCCGCGGACTTGCGGACGAGATCGACAATCGCGCCGCGTGGGGCCGTGTCCAGAATGTCGTAGAGCGCCGGCCGCAAAATTCGCACGCCAACCGTGGCGATCACGAGACAGACGAAGATCGCGGCCCAATTATCGGCGCCCCGCCATTTCTCGCCGCCGACGAGCGCGATTGAAATTCCAACGAACGCCGCAATCGACGTTATAACGTCCGCGCGATGACGCCAGGCGTCGGCTTCGACCGCGATACTTTCGATCGAACGTCCGAAACGAACGACATAACGAAAAAGCGTTTCCTTGACGATGACAACCGTCAAAAGAATCAACAACGTGAACGAAGCCGGCTTCGAATGCGGCAAAAACATTGTGTGGGCGCTTTCCACTGCGAGCGCGATTGCGGCAATCAAAACAATGCACGCTGTAAAAATTGCGGTCAGCGGTTCGGCTTTGCCGTGACCGTAAGGATGGGTCGCATCCGGTGGCCGCGCGGCAAAACGCAACCCGCTCCAGATCACGATTGAGCCGGCAACATCCAGCGCCGATTCGATTCCATCCGCAATCAGCGCGTAGGCATTTCCAAAAACGCCGCCAGCGATTTTGATGATGGCGAAGGCGATGTTCACAATCAAACCAATCAGCGCGAGACGCGCGCCGGTTTGCAGATTGCTCGCGACAGGCTGAGGATGCTGCGCCGAATTCATCGAATGAATAAAACTATAAAGGCGATCGTTTACGAAAGGCACGGAAATCCGGCGGAGGTTTTGCAAATTCAAACGCGCCCCTGGCCCACGCCGGCGGCGGATGAGGCGGTCGTCGAAATGCGCGCGGCGCCGATTAATCCAGCGGACATCAATGCGATCGAAGGAAAATATCCCGGACGGCGCGAAGTACCGGCAGTTCCAGGATTCGAAGGCGCGGGCGTCGTCGTCGAAGTTGGCGCCGGCGTTTCAACCATTACCAATGGCGCGCTGGTGATTTTGCCGCACAACATCGGGACCTGGCGGGAAGCGCTGGCCGTCAAAGCGAGCGAGCTGGTGGCGGTCCCGCCGGAGATTGAGCCGGTGCACGCCGCCATGTTGAAAATCAATCCGATGACTGGGTGGCGATTACTGCATGATTATGTCAATCTCGCGCGGGGCGACTGGTTGATTCAAAACGCGGCCAACTCGGCGACCGGCCGGTCCGTGATTCAAATCGCGCACGAGCTCGGTTATAAAACCGTGAACGTGGTTCGCCGCGCAGAACTGATCGACGAATTGCGCGGCGAAGGCGGCAACGTTGTCCTGGTTGATGGCGAGAAATTGCGTGACGAAGTAAAAGCTGCGACTAGCGGCGCGCCGATCCGTCTCGGCTTAAATTCAGTTGGCGGCGAGAGCGCGCTGCGCTTGTCCAATTGTCTCGCCTTTGGAGGCACGTTGGTTTCGTTCGGCGCAATGAGTTTGCAGCCACTCAAAATCCCGACCGGTCTGCTTATTTTCAAAGATCTCCGGTTCCGCGGAATCTGGATCAATAAATGGTACGATGACGCGACAATGCACGAGCGAATGGAAACATTTAAACGGTTATTCGAAATGGCCCAGCGCGGTCTATTAAAGACGAAAGTTGAGAAGGCTTACTCGATCGACGAGGCGAAAGCGGCCGTGGCGCATGCATCGCAAGGCAAACGCGGTGGCAAAATCATCGTCGAATTCGCAAATTAGTTTGAATTTCTCGATCACTTCTGTCCCACGCCTCTCCTCATTCAAAGAGGTGAGGAGTTCCGGCTTCAGAGAAGCAACCCTCACCCTACCGTCTCCCTTAAAACGGGAGGGGGAAATCAAAACGATATCTCGATGTCCAAGATAATTGTTGTTGGTGCAGGGATTAACGGGGTTACTTCCGCGATAGAATTAAAAAAACGCGGCCATAAAGTCGTCCTGGTCGATCCTGGTCCCCTGCCCCATCCGCTCGCCGCTTCCACCGATATCAGCAAGGCAGTTCGCGCCGCTTATGGGCCGGACGAAGATTTCACCGTGCTCGCCGATCGTTGCATCGAACTTTGGCGAAAATGGAACACCGATTTCGGGATCGAGCTCTATCATCAGTCGGGTGTCTTGTTTGTTTGCCAGAACCCGATGCAACCGGGCGACTTTGAATACGAAAGCTGCCGGCTCCTGGAGAAACATGGACACCGTTTGGAAAGATTCGATTCGTTCACGTTCCATCAACGTTTTCCTGCTTTCGCTCCCGACCGATTTCAGGACGGCTTCTTTGATCCCGACGCCGGCTATGTCGAAAGCGGACGCGTGGTCGCGACCCTGCTCGAATACGCCAAGTCGCGGAGCATCGAATTACGCGAAGGAAAATTCACGGCGCTGGATGAAACTGATGATCGCGTCAGTGGAATTGTGCTGGAAGACCGACATCGGATCAGCGGAGACGCAGTCGTGATGGCCGCCGGCGCGTGGACGCCGTACCTGTTGCCGTTCACGCAAAAGTTTTTCCGCGCATCCGGTTTTTCATTTGCGGCCGAAGCAGCCGAATTTTTTCCTGCCGGAGCGCTTTCCATTTTTCGGAGCCGATATCTCAGCGACCGGCTATTACGGTTTTCCGCTAAGTCAGGGAGTGGTAAAAATTGCAAATCACGGACCAGGACGGGAAATGTCTCCCGATTCTTCCAAACGCGCGGTCACACGCGAAGACGAGTACGATTTGCGCAAATTTCTAAGATCGACAATCCCGGCGCTCGCTGAGGCGCCGATCGTTTCCACGCGCGTCTGCATGTATTGCGACACGAACGACGGAGATTTCTGGATTGCGCCTGATCCGGAACGTCCAAATCTAGTGATCTCAACCGGGGATTGCGGACATGGGTTCAAATTCGCGCCGGTCTTGGGCGAGATCACCGCCGACGCAGTCGAAGGCAAAACAAATCCGCTTCTGGAGAAGTTTCGTTGGCGACCCGAAGTTAAATTCGGTGAGACAAAAGAGGCCGCGCGATTCGTGCCAAGGGGATGACAATCATCAACCCTCACCTGCCGCTTCGCGTCTTCGGGTCGGGCTCGCGACTGGGCGGAGCGCTAAGAGGATTGAGGTGAGGGTCCGCTCCACTGCCAAAAAGTTGCTCAGCACAACGCTAGTCGCGAGTGATCGCGTTGGTTGAATTAACTTTGCGGTGCGGACTGCGCCGGCTCCTTCTTCGGTTGGCGCTTGAGTAATGTGATCTGTTTAATTCGCGCGGAATCGGACGGGCTCCAGGTCGCGATGTCGGGGTCGTCTTTGAAAGCGTTGTGGACGATGCGGCGCTCGTAGGAATTCATCGGTTCGAGCTGAAGCGATCGTCCGCTGGCGCGGACGCGCTCGGCGAGGGTCCGCACGCGCTGGACAATCCGGTCCTCGCGCATCGAGCGGTACATTTCACAATCAACCACAACTTTCGGCGCGTCTTTGTCCTTCGTCTGCAAGAGGCGGTTTAGCAAAAACTGGAGCGCTTCCAGAGTTTCACCGTCACGTCCGATCAAACGGCGGCTTTCCTCGGTGTAAATTTGCAGGACCAGATTGCCCGCTTCATTCTGCGATTCTTCGATTTGAACGACGAAGCCGAGATAGCCGAGAATAGTGTCGAGTAATTCTTTCGGCGTCATCATTTGCGTTTTCCGGGGGGCAAACGTTTTTCCAGCGTCGGCAGCGGTTGGCGTTTGTTGTAGTAAAATTGGACGATACTGAAAAGGTTCTGAGTTGTGTAATACAATGCCAAAGCCGCGGCAAAATTGTAGCAGATAAACAAGAAGATCAGTGGCGTGAACATCATCACGCGTCTTTGCGTGGCGTCGCCCGTCTTAGGCGTCATCGCCATCAGCCAGATCTGCGTCGCCGCCATGCAAAGCGGGATGATGTTGATCGGAATCGAATAGCCTAATAATGGGAGGCTCGCGACCGTGTCCGGTTGTGATAAATCGTCCACCCACAAAAAGTGTGCGTTTCGAAGTTCGACGGCTTGCCCGAGCATTTTGAATAGCCCGAAGAAAATCGGGATCTGAATCATCATCGGCAGACAGCCGCCGACCGGATTGATCCCGTAATCCTTGTAGAGCTTCATCACTTCCTGGTTCATCCGCGTCGGGTCGTCTTTGTATTTTTCGCGCAGTTCCTGGATTTTTGGATTGAGGAGCGACATTCGCCGCATCGAGAGGTTGGCTTTGTTTTGAAGCGGCCAGAGGACGATCTTAATAATGGCGGTGAGCGCGAGAATAGACGCGCCATAAGAACCGAGATAACGGTGGAGCCAGTTGAGAAAGTTGAGAAGAAACTGGCTGACAATCTTGAAGATCCCGAGATCCATGATCTCGGCTTCGTTGTGATCGAGCTGGGTAAGGCGGTGATAAATTTTTGGTCCGGCCCAAATTTCGAAGCGCGCACTGTAAGTTTGGCCGGGCGGCAATTGAAAAGCCGGCATCCGCAACGCGCCGGCAAGTCCGTACATTTTTTGTTCAGGCGAAATATCGAAACGCCGGCCCCAAACGCCGTTGGCTTTGGCTGTGAGTGGGGCAATCAGCGTCGTGAAAAATTGGTCGCTGACCGCCGCCCACTCCGCATTCGCGAGGTCCTGTTGGTAAAAAGGTTGCGGTGCGCGCTGGCCGATGCCGAAAAGTCCGCCGCCACCGCCAAACCAATTGACATCAACACCCTTGGCTTTTCCGTCCAGGCACCAAACGAGTCGTGTATAATAGGAGTAATCTTTCGGATGAATCGGCGCCGCCGATCCGAGCGCGACGAAATAACCGGGATTCGTGTACGGCTGCGCGCCGCTGTTCACAAGATCGACATCCATCTCGGCCAGAAAGTTGTCTTTCTTTTCCTTGCTTGGCGGAAAGAAAAATTTCTTGCGAACGATGAGGTTGTCGGCGTTTCGTTCACATTTCACACTGCCATCCGGCTCGCGACTCAACGCGAACTCGTCCAGCCGAGGACTCGCTGGTTGTTCAACGAGCGCGCCGATTGGCAACTGATCTTTCGAATTAACGACAACGCGTTGATCCCCTTGCCCAATATGGTTGAGCAAGGCGGCTTCGCGAATGCCGCCGCCACGATTCGTTAGGCGAAGTTCGACGTCGTCATTTCGTAAAGTTTCGGTCTTCTCGGCGAACGCCGGAGTCACTTCGGCTGCCGGGGTCGCGGTCGCGGCAGCAAGTGAAGGCGAAGTTAGAGGAGCTGCCGGCGCGTTAGCGGTTGCAAGTGGCTGCGGTGTTGGGGACAACGCGGGCGGCGCGGGACGCGGCGGCTGATGTTTGCCCGTCCACCATGTCCACGCCAGCAAACCGATGACGCAAAGTATAACGACAATCCACGCGGTTCGATCCATAAAATTGGTAGCGTTCGCTATTCACAGGCCAGCGACTTGGCGATCCTTCGAGCGCAAATTTGTTTCGGGACCGGATCGTGGCCGGAGCCGCCCCACGGATGACAGCGCGCCAAACGTTTTAGACCGAGCCAGCCCCCTGAAATCGTGCCGTGCGTTTCGACGGCCTCCAAAAAATAATTCGAGCAGGTCGGCTCAAATCGACAACCCGAGCCGGGACCGCCCAGGGCCGAGAGCAACGGCGAAATCGCAAGCTGATAAAGGCGAATAAGCGCGCGTAAAATTTTCAGCATGGAGTCGCTAGAATAGAAGCGCGCTTGGCCAGACGCAACCACTCAGCTTCCAACTGCTCATACGCCACGCGGGCAGCGCTCACTCGCGCGATCGTCACGATCCATAAACCGTCAACAATCTCGCGCTGATGTTTGCGAACGATCTCTCGGAGATAACGGCGGATGCGGTTGCGCACAACAGCGGACCCGAGCGCGCGCGAGGTGACAAATCCCGCCCGAAAAGGACCGGTATCGTTCGATGAAACGACGCCAATTAAAAGAAGTCGGCCGCGATGCACGTGGCCGTTCTTTTTGACGTGCTCGAATTCCGCGGATTGAATCAGGCGACGACTTTTGGGAAATGTGAGGCGTTTTGCCGGCATACCGGTTCTGTTAATAGTAGCTGCCGCCGTCTCTGGCGGCAGATTTAATTAAATAACAGACTGCCGATGAGGAGATCGGCAGCTACAACGTTAGCGGGGAGATCCGACTCCGCTCGGAATGACAAACATCGGTACAGCAAAAGTCTTTCGCCCACCGCAGCGAACGAAAGACTTCGCAAATAATCGGATTCCGCCGTTTACGGAGAGGGAGACGTGTTGACGTTGATATCGGTTTTAGTTTCCGTCTTGGTAGCGGGCGACGGATTCACAATTGTAGTGTTGCTCTCCTTTTTCTCCGAAGGCGGATTCGTTACCGTTGTTTCCTTTTGCTCACAAGCCGTCAAAAGCGCGGCACCCATTAAGAGGCAGATGTATTTGTTCATGTAAGTGTTGGACGTATTGGAACCTTAATTATTTAAGGTGTCGGCGAAGGGCTCGTAGTCGTGGTGGACTCGGTGGTGGTGTTAGTGGTCGCCTCGGGGGAAGCGCCTGCCGCCGGCGCGGTGGTTTCAGTTTTCTGTTCGCAAGCCGCGAGAAGTGCGGCGCCCGCCAAGATGCAAATGTATTTCTTCATAGTTGGGAAAGCTCCGTCAAATGATGTT
>Ga0193750_1000065_pt1 | contig 37647 bp, 32 predicted proteins | sample L1c1metaG_FD_160569 | JGI IMG/M metagenome (GOLD analysis project Ga0193750, IMG submission 160569) | Soil microbial communities from a riparian zone of the East river system, Colorado, United States - L1c1 | ecosystem: Environmental > Terrestrial > Soil > Riparian zone | place: USA: East River... | reverse complement strand
GTGTCCTCGGTGACGGTCCCCGTCCGCGGGTTGGGCATCAGCCCACGCGGCCCGAGCACTTTTCCCAATTTCCGCACTTCGGCCATGGCCGCGGGGGTAGCTATCGCCACATCAAAATCCTGAAAACCTTCCTGGCATTTCTGGATCAAATCTTTCATGCCGACGAATTCTGCGCCGGCGTCTTTGGCCGCCTTGGCCGCTTCACCTTCTGCAAAAACGAGCACTCGCACCTGTTTTCCGCTGCCGTGTGGAAGCGGGCAAGTCCCGCGCACCATCTGGTCGGATTGTTTCGGATCGACCCCAAGCCGAAATGAGAGCGTCACCGTCTGATCAAACTTGGTGGGCGAGAATTTCTTCAGCGTCGTGACCGAATCGGCGAGACTGTAGTTCTTCGTTCGGTCTACTTGCTGCGCCGCCGCGCGATAACGTTTGCTTCGATTTGTTTGCATTGTTCGGTGCAGTTCAAACGCCGTTTGCTACTTTAGCAGCTAGGCTCCTGCTTAATTATCCCGCTCAGTCGAGCAGCGGGACACGGAACGTAGCGGTTATCCTTCCCTTGTCAAAAAGATGATTTACCTCGACGTAAACGAGGCCTGCGCTCTTATGGCTTGGCCACTTTTGCTGTGCTCTCCGCCAGTCCTTGTTGTGCCGCGCCGAGATTAGGATCGAGCGCCAACGCCTCTTTGAAAGCGAGGATGGCGCGCTCGTGCTGATTGAAAGAAGCCAGGTACTTCCCACGATTGGTCAGCATTCCCTTATACGCCGGCAGAATTTTGAGGTTTGCGACATCATCCTTCGCAAAACGCACAGTCCCATCAGCCAAACCACGCATCCGGAGATGCGGGTCAGGAGACTCATGAAAGTTCTGCTCAGTTGCGAGATTGAAAACCAGCCCTTGCGGCACAAGTTGATAGGTTTGAGGGATCCATCGGGTCGCGTACCCGTTGGTTTGATCGGCGACGAGCAAATCGTTTGTGATGTAAACGGGCGCGACCTTGATTTCGTTCCTAACGATTGCCTGAATCATGTCCAGGAACGCCATGCTAATCCGTTGACTAAGCTCGTGGCTCCGGGCAAAAGCCGCAGGATCGCTCTCCCATTGCTTTAGGATGGAAACATATGGATCAATCTTTTCGCGCGACCGATCCATCATACCGGGATGCGCGTGCTTCAGATAATCGAAATACCACGAGCGGCGCAGCAGATTGATATCCACTACTTTCACATCGCCACGGCGTTGTTCTATTTCTTGCGCGTACAACATGGGAGACGCGACCTGCCAATCTTGGGTGAGCATCAGTCCATTGGGCGCGATCGTGCTGAACAGGTTCTCAACATAATCATCCGCAATGAAGTAATCCCTGCGGTTGTTGAATGGCCAATTCGCGGCGAACGCTGTAGCAGATGTCAGGACAATCGCAGTCGCAGCAGCCACAGACGGTCTCCACATCGGCGAACGTCTTGAAGCAACACGTTGAATCAACCACTGGATACCGAGTCCGGCCGCAATCGCCATCGAAATGAATGCCGGCAAATAGTACGCGTCTTTGTCCTCGGCAATTTCGTAGCTCAGCGCGTAAGCCAAGTCGGCGATGGCGATCAACAGCAAAAACCAAAAAGACGTGCGATCGCGCTTGTAGGCGGTTGCGAGCCCCGCCAACGCCAGAAACAGCACCAAAGGCAGCCACGCAAAGCCAAACTCACGGAAGGCCATTCGACAAAATTCAACAAACTGCGCTCCCATAGTCGCCGGCGAAAACGAGAAGAACACGCGATACTGCCGACCGGTGATATGCCACCAAATTTCCTGGAGCGACCGCGGATTCCCCCAGTTCATCGCAGGCGAGCGCGAGGCTGCCCACGGCAGATAACTGTAGACAAGAATCAACGCGCCGACCGAAATCAGCGCAGCATATAAAAGGCGTCGGCTCGTGAAGAACTTTAGGCCCTCGGTCCTATAAACGACCACGGCGATGGCCGGAAGCGTCAACGCCACGGTCACGTGATGAACACCCATCGCAAGGCCGAATACGAAAGCGGCGGCATAAATCCATGTGTCATGTGTCGCGACCGCCGCGCTGGAATCGGTCCGCGTTTCAATGATTCGCCGCCGCCACCGAACGACCAAAAAGAAGACGAGTAGGATTAGCAGCACGTTGAGAGCATAGACTTCGGTGATCGTCGCATATGCCCAAAGCGTGCGGGAAAACGCCATCAGCAATCCCGCGCCGACTGCGGGCGCGAACATCAAAAACCCGCCGGTGTTTGAACTCTCGATATTGCTGCCCTGCCGCACAGCTCTGTTCCTTCGGCGAGGTGCGGCAAAACAAGAAGCCGTAACGAGTATTTCGGCCAGGACGAGAGTAAGCATTGCGCAGGCAAGCGCAGCGAAAACAGCGGACGAAAAATTGATTCGCACAGCAACGCTTCCGACGGACACAAGCGACGCGAGATGTGCAAGCATAACCCACAGCGGAGTACCCGGCGGGTGCGCCACTCCCAGCCCGTAGGCCGCTACAATCAACTCGCCGCTGTCGGTGAGAGTAACCGTGGGGGCGAGCGTCCAACTGTATACAACCAGCGCAACAAGAAACACCGCACCCGCGCAAACCAGTTCCGCTTGAGAGGAGAACGGCCTCGCGCCATTCGCTTCGCGCACCGGCTTCCGCATCGTCTCTTTTTGACGTTGGACCTTGCTTGCTGCTCGACGTGCCATTTGCCTATCGTCTCGCAAACTGGCGTGGCTGCAAACCATCAAAGCGACGAGTCCCCGCGGCGATTCGTCGGCTAAAACAAACAACCTTGTATCCTCCCCTTGGCTCGCTTCAATCACCACGAACATGAAATCATCACTCCTCGCGGCTGCCTTGTGCGTGGGTCTCGCAATAAACATCATTGGGCAGTCCCCAACTCCGGCGCCATCCCCCGCGCAACCACCTTCGGACTACGACTTGCGGTGGGGCGTCAAGATTCCAATGCGCGACGAAGTCGAATTGAACGCAACGTTGTATTTGCCAAAGACTCCAGACGGCTCGCCGGCAAAGATGCCGGTAATCTTTACACTGACGCCGTACATCTCGGACACGTACCATGCGCGCGCCGCCTATTTCGCGTCACGCGGTTATGTTTTCGCCCTCGTCGATGTGCGCGGCCGCGGCAATTCCGGCGGCGAGTTCGAGCCGTTCGCAAATGAACCGCGCGATGGACACGACGTGGTTGAGTGGCTGGCGACGCAACCATTTTGTGACGGCAAAGTGGCCATGTGGGGCGGTTCCTATGCGGGCTTCGATCAATGGGCGACGGCGAAGGAATTTCCGCCTCATCTGGCGACAATCGTGCCTGCTGCCGCCGCGCATCCCGGCCTGGATTATCCATCCTATAACAACATCGGGATGACTTACGACGTGCAATGGTTCACGCTCACGAGCGGTGACACCCCGCAGGATAATTTGTTTGGCGATCAAAAATTCTGGCGCACAAAATTCCTGGACGCTTACAAAAAGCATCTCCCTTTCAAATCGCTCGATTCATTCGTGGGAAATCCGTCGGTGAATTTCCAGCGCATACTCAAGCACCCGACGGCCGACGCTTACTACGATGCGATGCTGCCGACGAGTGAGCAGTTTCAAAAGATCGCACTTCCAATTCTCACAATCACAGGTCAATACGACGGCGACGAACTGGGTGCGCTCACGTATTACCGGGATCATCTCGCAAACGCCTCGCCGCAAGCGCGCGCCAAACATTTTCTCATCATCGGACCGTGGGACCATGCCGGCACGCGCTCGCCCACCGATGAAGTCGCAGGCGTAAAATTCGGCCCGGGTGCAATCGTCGACCTCAACGATCTGCACCGCCAGTGGTACGACTGGACCATGAAAGCCGGACCGAAACCGGCATTCCTCAAAAATCGGGTCGCGTATTATTTGCTCGCCCCCGGCAACTCCGGCGCGAATGGCGATTGGAAATACGCCGATAACTTTGAAACGCTGACTGCGAATCCAAAGACCTTTTACCTCGATTCGAAGAACGGCGACGCAAACGGCGTCTTCCGCTCGGGAATCCTTGGAGACGCGACGCCCTCGTCGCGTTCTCAACAGCAGCGCGGTGAGGGCACCGCGGCTCCAAGGCCGGATGAATTTACTTACGACCCACTCGACACAAGCCGCGGCGAAAATGTGGAGGGAACCGATCCGAAAGAAAAAACCGCCGCACTCGATCAGACGTTCGCATTGAGTATCGGCAAAGACGGGTTGGTTTATCACACCGATCCGCTACCGAACGAAACTCCATTGGTCGGGTGCCCGGCGCTAAGTCTGTGGCTATCCATCGACACGCCCGATATCGATCTCGAGTGCGACATGTACGAAATCCAGCCCGACGGCACTAGTATCGCGCTGTGGAGCGCTCTGCGCAGGTTGCGTTACCGCGAATCATTGCGTGAAGCGAAACTCGTCAAGCTCGGCGAGATCGTGCGCTGTGATTTTAATCCGGGTTTATTCGTAGCGCGCCGTTTGATGAAAGGCAGCCGTCTGCGCCTGGTCGTCACCGCAGTGAACTCAATCTTGTGGCAAAAGAATTATTGCTCTGGCGGAATCGTCTCCGAAGAAACAGCGAAGGACGCGCACACTTGCAACGTGCAGGTATATCACGACGCTGAACACCCAAGCGCAATTCAACTGCCGTTGCGCTAGTGAGCGCACGCTTGCAAGCATTGCGTTGGGACGAGAAATTGAATCACATTCGTTATGCGCGCGAAAAATCGGCCGCGGTCTGCTATGGCACGTCAATGTATAGGCCCAGTCTCACGCCGGCGGTAATCACCTTGCGCCGAAGCTCGGAGTGAAAACAGAAACGCTGCAGGCGGGCGAAAGAGGAAAGCGATGCGAGGACGCATCGCACTCCAAAAGCGCTTCACGCGAAATATATCGAGACTGTTTTTTTTCGCGTAAGCTTTTGGAGTGCATGCGCGTCCTCACGCCGCTTTTGCTGCTGACTTCGCTCACGCTTCCCGCAGCCGTCCAAGCGCAACCCGATTCACTGGAACAATTAGCGAACGATTTCTGGGCGTGGCGTGCGAAACACGCGCCATTCACCGCCGACGACGTCAATCGGATCGAGCGGCCCGGCGGAATGCGCGATTGGTCACGGGCAAGCATTGACCAGCGAGGAAAAGATTTAGCAGCCTTTGAAGCGCGATGGAAGAAATTGAATCCCGCACAATGGCCAATCCCGAAGCAGGTCGATTACAAATTGATTGGCTCAACATTGTCGCGTGTTCGTTGGGAACTCGAAGTTAATCCGCGCTGGAAACGCGACCCGAATTTTTACATCGAGCAGACGCTCACCGCGCTGGCAGAAGCGCTCACGGTGCCGGCGCCGTATGATGAAACGCGTAGCCGAGAGATTCTCGCGTGTATCGAAAACATTCCCTCGATTCTGCAGCAAGGCTTGGAAAACCTCGGGAATCCGCCCGGGCCATTCGCAAGCGTTGCGGTCCAGAATCTCGCCGGTATTCGCGAGCGCCTGCACAAGATGGCAGGCGCGATCGTTGCGTCGACGAATCTAAAGCAAGACGAACTAAACGCCGCGACTGATCGCGCCGCCGACGCACTCGAAAAATTTCAACAGCAGTTCAGGGACAGGCTGCCGAAGCTTCCGCAACAAACCGCCCTCGGTCGTGACGCGTACATCTGGTTTTTGCGCAACGTCGCGCTGATGCCGTTCACGCCGGAGGAACTTCTGGCGATGGGGCGACAGGAATGGAACCGGGCGGTCGCGTTTGAGGCTTACGAAAAGAACCGAAATAAAGATGCGCCGCCGCTAAAGACCGCAACGGATATTAATACGTGGATCAAAGATGCGGCTGACAAAGAACTTCAGGTCCGCAAATTTCTCGACGAGCGCGGCATTCTCACCGTGCCGAAGTGGGTCCAGCATTACACGCTTCGGCCAACACCCGAATATTTGCGCGCGCTTGAGTTTACTGAGCACGACGATTTTACGTCGCCGTCACGACTAAATGAAAATTGCATTCGTTACGTGCCTGAACCGTCGGAAAAGCTTGGCTACTTCTGGCGCGCGACCGCAATGGATCCGCGGCCGATCACAGTTCACGAAGGGATTCCCGGCCATTATTTTCAGCTTTGTCTCTCATGGAAAAACGAGGATCCGATCCGGCGTCACTATTACGATTCCGGTGTCAATGAAGGGATCGGCTTTTACGCTGAAGAAATGATGCTACAGGCCGGTTTGTTCGACGACAGCCCGCACACACGCGAGATCATTTACAATTTCATGCGACTTCGAGCGCTTCGCGTAGAAGTGGACGTGAAACTCGCGCTGGGCGAATTCACGCTCGAGCAAGCGGCAAAATATCTCCAAGAGAAAGTTCCAATGGACGAACAGACCGCGCGCCAGGAAGCAATCGCCTTCTCCACCAGCCCCGGCGGAGCCATGACCTACCAGATCGGAAAATTACAGATCCTAAAATTTCTCGCCGACGCGCGCATGCAGCAGGGCGACAAATTCAATCTCCGCGCCTTCCACGATTTCGTCTGGAAAAACGGCAACGTCCCGATCGCGTTGCAGGAATGGGAATATTTGAGCGGAAGATAGGGTTGGTACGTATCCCGGGCCGCATGCAGCTTGCATGTCGTGGTTGGAAACTCGGCGGGCTAGCCTGCCAGCGAATCGAGGCGAGTTGCCTGACCTCGATTATTCGGAGATTTCGAGGCCCATTTGGCGGGCGGTGCCGGCGATCATTCGGAAGGCGGCTTCGTCGTCTCGCGCGTTCAGGTCTTTGCGCTTGGTGTTGACGATGTCCATCACTTGTTTGCGAGTCACCTTTCCGACTTTGGTCTTGTTAGGCTCCTTCGAACCGGCAGCGATGTTCGCAGCTTTCTTGAGCAGAACAGCGGCTGGCGGACTCTTGGTGATGAACGTAAACGATTTGTCTTTGAAGACAGTGATCACTACCGGAAGAATATCACCGGCTTGCTTCTGTGTGGCGGCGTTAAATTCCTTGCAGAACGCCATTATGTTAACGCCGCGTGGACCTAGCGCAGTACCTACCGGCGGTGCAGGATTGGCTTGTCCGGCCGGAATTTGGAGTTTGATGTGTGCGATTACTTCTTTGGCCATTTCGGAAAGTTCTTAGTTGAGTGTTGAGGGATTTTAGCCGCGTTCGACTTGCCAGTATTCCAGTTCCACCGGCGTCGCGCGACCGAAAATGGTGACGGAAACGCGCAGCTTGCCACGCTCGGGATCGATCTCTTCAACAATACCGGTCTGATTTTGGAACGGACCGTCCGCGACCTTCACGCTTTCGCCAACTTCAAAGCTGACTTTTGGTTTCACCTTCTCCTCGCGCTCCTTCATCTGCGCGAGCATGCTTTCCACTTCCGATTGCCGCATCGGGATGGGTTTGTCCTTGGTCCCGGCAAACCCGATCACGCCCGGCGTGTTGCGAATGAAATACCAGGTGCGCCCGACCAGCTGATTGTTCTCGTCGAGCAGATGCATATTAACGATCAAATAACCGGGAAAAAATTTTCGCGTTGTTTCAGTCTTCTTGCCTTTTTTGATTTCCGAGACGCGTTCGGTCGGAAGAAGCACGTCGTAAACCATGTCGCCCATCTCTTCGGTTTTAACGCGTTTGACAATGTTCTCGCGCACTTTGTTTTCCTGACCGGAAAGCACATGCACCACGTACCATTGATCTTTTGCTGCGAGTGTTTGTCCCATAAATCAGTGCAACCGGGTGAAGAAATGCACAACGTTCACCAGGATGAAATCGAACAACGCCACGTAACCACCGAGCAACAGCATGGCGATGGCAACCACGATGGTCGAGTCCACCAGTTCCTTGTAGCGGCGGAAACCTTTTTCCTTCGGGTCCCATGGCCACGAGCATTTCTGCAGCTCGACCTTCACCTCGCTGAAGAAGTTTTTGACTTTGGTCATCATTGCTTCGCTACGTGATTCATTAGCCACACGCCAGGAGGGACTCGAACCCCCAACCGACGGTTTTGGAGACCGCTACTCTACCAATTGAGCTACTGGCGTATAAACTCGTGCTCCTATTCGTAATCGTGCTCGCAATCGCTCCCGCTCGATCACGAGCAGGAGCACGAGCACGAGTATTTTAATCCAGAATATCGCCCACGCGACCCGCGCCGACGGTTTTGCCGCCTTCGCGAATTGCGAACCGAATGGTTTTCTCCATGGCTATCGGCGTGATCAGCTCGACCTCGATCGAGATGTTGTCGCCGGGCATGACCATTTCCACGCCATCAGGCAGTTTGACTGTGCCGGTGACATCAGTCGTCCGGAAATAAAACTGCGGCCGGTAATTGGTGAAGAACGGCGTGTGACGTCCGCCTTCCTCTTTACTCAGGACGTAAACTTCCGCCTTGAATTTCTTGTGCGGCGTAATGGAGCCGGGTTTGGCGATTACCTGTCCGCGCTCGACCTCCTCCTTTTTGAGACCGCGCAACAGCACTCCGACATTGTCGCCCGCGCGTGCTTCATCGAGAAGCTTGCGGAACATCTCGATGTCCGTGGCGACGGTCTTCGCCGTTGGACGAACACCAACGAGTTCGACCTCTCCCATTTTCTTCAAAATGCCTCGCTCGACACGACCGGTCGCGACCGTGCCGCGGCCTTCAATGTTGAACACGTCTTCGATTGGCATCAGGAACGGCTGATCGATTGGCCGCTCGGGCACGGGAATGTAATCGTCGACCGCTTCCACGAGCGCGGTGATCTGCTTCTCCGAGTCGGCGTCGCCGTTGAGCGCCTTGAGCGCGCTGCCCCTGACGATTGGGATTTTGTCGCCTGGAAATTCGTATTGCGTCAACAGATCGCGCACTTCCATCTCGACGAGATCGAGAAGCTCGGCGTCGTCCACCATGTCGACCTTGTTGAGGAAAACGACGATGGAAGGCACGCCCACCTGTCGCGCCAGCAGGATGTGCTCGCGCGTCTGCGGCATCGGCCCGTCAGCAGCGGAGACAACGAGAATGGCGCCGTCCATCTGAGCCGCGCCGGTAATCATGTTCTTCACGTAGTCGGCGTGACCGGGACAATCGACGTGAGCATAGTGGCGCTTTTCGCTGGAATACTCCACGTGCGCCGTGTTGATGGTGATTCCGCGCTCTTTTTCCTCCGGCGCATTATCGATCGAGTCGTATTCGCGCACTTCGGCCATGCCCTTTTTGCTGAGCACCTTGGTGATTGCCGCCGTGAGCGTGGTTTTGCCGTGGTCAACGTGACCGATTGTGCCGACGTTTACGTGCGGCTTGTCGCGTTTAAAAGCTTCCTTAGCCATATCGTTTTTCTTTTTACCTCTTTAATTTGGATTTTCCTTGCCGGTCGCAAGCTCACAGAGCCCACGACCGGGATTGAACCGGTGACCTCGTCCTTACCAAGGACGTGCTCTGCCAACTGAGCTACATGGGCTGCTCGTCGCCAACCCAGCGCCTCCCTTGGAAACCCGGGCGGCGAACCGGCCGTGCCTTCCACCAGAGAGTCAAAAATCCCAGAGTCGCGTCAAACTTGTATTTGAACGACCATGGGATCGCCTCGTCCGGCAAAAAGCGTCCGCAAACTAACCTCGCGCTCGGTAGTGTCAAAGAAATTTTAGGCTGCTAGCGTTAACGAATTCGATGGCTGCTCGGCTCCGCCTTTCCGCGCGTAAGCAGACGTACGATCACAGCAATTATGAGCAGCGCAACGACACCAATTCCGACGTACAGCGGACTGATTTTATCCATCAGGCCCTTTTTTTCTTCAGGCGTTGGGCTCGCAATGGGAGGCGTGGGTGAGGGAGACGCGTTCTTCGCCGCCAGCATCGATTGCGCATATTGCATCCGCTGAAACGTGTCGTTGTCCTGCGGATTGACCTTTATCACGGCTTGATAATCCGCGATCGCGTTTTGGTACTGCTGCGCCAGGCTGTAGGTGTACCCGCGCTTGGTCGTCGCTTCCATGTCGTTCGGGTTTTTCGTGATCAAAAATGTGTAATCGGCGATAGCGGCGTCGTAGTTCTTCATACTTCGATATGCCAACGCGCGCCGATCATAGCTTTGCAGATCGTCCTGTTTCTTTTGAATCACAGCCGAAAAATCGGCGACCGCTTTATCCCACTGGTTGAGTCCGATCTCAGCGAAGCCACGAAATTTAACTGTATTGAGGTCGTCCGGCTTCATTTCCAACGCCTTGTTGAAATCCGCAAGGGCTGCGTCGTACTGTTTGAGTTCAGATAAGGTCTGACCGTGTTCCGTGTAACCGGAAGCATCTTTCGGCGCCAGCTCGATGTATTTTGCAAAATCCGCCAAGGCAGCTTGATACCTCGTGGAGGCCCCCTCGGAATCTCCCGCCGCGATGGCAGTTCGTGCTCCCTGGCGATAAGCGGTGCCGCGATTTGCGTATCCGCGCGGATCTTTCGGATTGTCTTTGATCGCCTTGCCGAATTCGTCAGCTGCGGCGTCATAATGTTTTTCCTGGGCAAGCTGGATACCGCGTTGAATATGATTGCCGCCGCCGCCCTTGGCCGGTTTCGCTCCGTCGACCTGGACAACCGCACAACAAAGAACCGATACGATGGCGACAGTGAGTGATTGCTTGTTCAACATATTTATTTCTCCTTCTAGCCTACTTTTTGCGCGATTTACCGCTTACAGGCGAGAAAATTTATGCAAGGGCCGTTCCAAAGTTTAGGTGCGCGGATCGGAGATGCTGTAGTGTCCGCTGTCTCAGCGAACGAGCGCCTTGCGCGCAGCATGCGTATCCGATGCGCTGAGGACAGCGCACGCTACAGCCGTTGAGCATGTCCGGACCAGGCTTGATATGAACTACAAAACGTCGCCCGCGCGCAGCGACGCCGCGTCGCTACGGAGTGCCAATCTCTCGAAAGGGTACTCCGCGGTTTTTGCCACGGTGTTCATCTGGTCTGTGCCGTCGCTTTTCATGTTTTATCTAAATCGGTTTTACGATCCGTGGGCACAAAATTTCTATCGTTACTCGGTCGCATGCATCGCAATTGCGCCGTTGTTACTTTATCAAATTCGTCGCGGCGGCCCACGCATCGATATGCATGCGGTGAAACTTTGTTTGCTGCCATGCTTGCCAAACGTGGTCCATCAAGTCACCCAGGTCATGGCGCTTTTCTATATTGGGCCCGGCGTCTATACGATTTTCACTCGGGCTTCAGTTATTTTCACAGCCCTGCTGGCGCTGGCATTTTTTCCAGAGGAACGCGTCGTTATCCGGCAGTGGCAATTCCAGGTTGGCACGTTGCTTGGATTAATCGGCGCATTCGGCGTAATCTGGTTTCAGGCGAATGCTAGCTCGCATGATCAGCATATCGCGCTGCCAGGCCTGTTTATTGCCTTTACTGCCACATTCTGCTGGGCGCTTTACGGGGTTTTGATCAAACGCCCATCAGCTAAGCTTGGATCGATCCGCAGCTTCGGCCTCGTCAGTTTCATCACCTCAGCACTGCTGTTACCGCTCACCCTCGCCTTCGGCAAAATCGGAACTCCATTTCATGCCGGCGTGCAAGCGAACCTGGTTCTGATCATCTCGGCCGTAATCTGTATTACGCTCGCCCACGTTTTGTATTACGTGGCGATTCGGGAAATCGGAGTCGCGTTATCTCAAAGTCTCCAACTCCTTTGCCCAGCCATCGCGATGGCGCTGTCCGCTTGGCTCTATGGCGAACGACTCACACACGCGCAGCTTTGGAGCGCTGGCATTCTGCTTATCGGTGCCTTCCTCGCAATGCGCATCAAGCCCATCGCCACAGCAGAAACAGCTGAAAATATTTAACTCTTTTTGAGCGCCTGCGCCTTGCGCACGAGTTCGATGAAGTCTGCGCGGTAGCCATTCATATCTGCACCCGCTCCTTGTTGCGCCCATTCGATCACTTGTTGGAGCGATCCGTTCCCCTTGTATTCAGAATCGCGCAGGATCATTCCAAATTCGGCGACGGCTGCTGCAAATTTTAAATCGCCGGGAGCCGCTGCGAAATCAAATCCTGTATCGCTCAAAGTGCGCTGGATGAGTCCGACCGCCGCACCATTGCCTCGTGTTTTGAATTGCAGTTTTGCAGTCAACAGCGGTTCAGATGCCTCTCCCGCGACACTCGGCATTTGCGTGTGGGTCGCAGTGCCCACGCGCTTCAGCGGCACAACTTCGTACAAAGTGGTCAAAGTGTATTCAGCCGCTATCGAGTGGGAACCCACATTCTCTTCGTTCGAATTCTGTGTCTCGGTTTTTTGCCTGTCATACCCAATCAATCGATACGATGCCACGCGTCTCGGATTGAACTCGACCTCGATGCCGCTGTCCGCACGGACAGCAATCGCTTGGTTTCCCTTCAGTCCGATCCGGACCAACCGATGCGTTGGTTCCCAAGGACAAGTCACAACATCGAGGTTGAGCGAAAATGGTTCGCCTGCGGTCGGCTGCGGATATTCGTAGGGAAAATGGTTGATCATTCCTTCAATGCGCACCGACTCCCGCGGCGGAAGCAGACCGGCATTAATCGAACGTCGGACATCGAGATAAGCAGGCAAATTTACCACAAGCGGTACATTCGATCGGGGCCTGCTCATCACTGACACAAACGGCCGTTCGCCAGTAAAAGCGTATGGACCAGCGTCAGCCTCGAACTTTTCATTTTGGCTAAGACCTGCAGCATCCTCTGCCTCGACTGGAGCAAATTGATTCGCGTGCTCCCCGGCTAAGTCACGCGACAAAGACGATCCGGATGGCGCAGAGATACGAGCCTCGTTACTGCTGAACAAAACAGCCCCAACGACAGCTAAAACGGCGAGGAGCGCTGCAATCGCAAGTGGCCCGGCTTTTGACCAAAAAGCATCGCCGTGCATCGCCGTGAGTTTTCCCCGCGCGATCGGTTCTCGCTGCAATTCGACCCGATACTGCGATCTCAAGGCGCGTGCGAGATCTTGTGTCTCGGCGACGAACCGCTGCACTTCCGGAGAATCAACACTTGCACGAGCAATTGCCGATCGTTCTGGCTCGCCCAGTTCGTCTAGTGCGTATGCTGTCAGCTTCGGGTCATCAACATTCATTTCTATTCATTTGGCTTTGGTTTAAATGGGATGAAATCTCCGGCGACCTGAGCGTAACGCTGTCGCAATGTCTTTAGCGCTGTATGAATCAGTACTCCCACATTATTGGCGGTTGTCTGCATGACCTCCGCGATCTCTTGGTAACTGAAATCGTTTTGGAATTTAAGTTGAATCACTTCCTGCTGCCGTGGCGGCAGGGTGCCAACAATCTGCAACAGGAATCCGGTCGCTTCCTTTTGTTCGAGCTGGTCAAAGGGCATGGGTTGCTCGCTTTCGCGCGCTTCAATCACTTCCTCGTCGACGTACATCATTCGCCTCTCTTTCCGGCAAACGTTGAGCGCTGCATTTCGGCAAACCGTAAATAGCCAGGTTGCCGGCCCATCTTCGCGCCGCAGCGCGCCGTTACGTTGAAACCTGACGAATGTCTCTTGAACAACATCTCTCGCCTGTTCCCTGTCACCAGTTATGCGTTGAGCGTATTGAAGAAGCGGGATTTCAAATCGATGTACAATTTCCTCGAATTCCTCTTCTTTGGCTGTTCTGCGACTTCGCATCGGATCTGATGTCCTTCCGACGAGCGCAGAGGATAACACATGCACCAACGGTTGACGCTAATACGAAACACCCATGAGCGTGTACGTGATCGGCACTTGGACTCTGGCCACACTCCCGGGCTTGAAACGCCATCTTCGAAGCGCATCGAGCGTTGAATTGTCTAGAATGGCGTTGCCACAGCTCTGCGTCATTAGGACGTCAGTCACAGTGCCCAAGGTCGGATCGACGGTGAGCAACGCGACGCCCGATCCGGTTACTCGTTGGCGGCGGGCTTCGTACGGATAAACTGGGCGCGGCGCATACGCCACCATTGCTTTCACGGAACGCAACGACGCCGTTGTTCCTCTTGCAAGGGTTGCTGGCCGTGCTTGGCGGTGCGCGCGAACTGGTGGAGGCGTGAGATTCTCCTCTCGAAAACTGTCCTGATCCGGATGAATCTGCTCTAATGGCGGAGGCGTGGCCGATTCTTCCAGTACCGCAGATTCCGGTTCGGCAATATCAATGAGCTCGACATCACCCGGCGGGTTGAAATCTTCGAGCGTAGTGGGCGGTGATTTGGTTTTCGCGAGCGCAACCGCGCCGAGGTGAATCGCGAGCGCGCTCATGAATGCGATCCAAAAGATGGGTCGGCCGTGCTGTTGGTAAACGAATGCGGGATTCATGTTTATTCCTCCAAAGAGGAAGACACGCCACTCCGAAGAAACTTAGGCCGCGATCATCAAATTGCGGGTTAACAAGCAACCACGTTGATTCTGATGCTGCTGGACACTCTGCGCGCGCTTGCATTATCGAGTATAAGAATTGAGCAATTCAGCAGCCGTTTTTCTCACGTGAATCTCAAAAACTATCTCGTCACTCGCCAGAAGCTGATCGACCGCGCGCTGGACCGCTATTTGCCGAAGGCGAATAGGAAGCCCACGACGCTTCACCGGGCGATGCGCTACAGTTTGTTTGCCGGCGGCAAACGTTTGCGGCCGATTCTGTGTCTGGCTGCAGCAGAATCTTGTCGCGGGAAGATCAATGATGCACTTCCGCTGGCGTGCGCGCTTGAATGCATCCACACCTACTCGCTGGTGCACGATGATCTTCCCAGTATGGATAATGATGATTTCCGACGCGGTCGTCCCACCTGCCATAAGGTTTTCGGCGAAGGCATCGCCGTGCTCGCCGGCGACGCTTTATTAACCATCGCGTTCGAAATTGTTTCACACGCAAAGCCGAGGCGACGCTGCGATATGTCAATACTGTTGCGCGAGGTCGCCGTCGCGGCAGGTAGCGAAAAACTGATCGCCGGTCAGGTGGCCGACCTCGAAGCCGAGGGCAAAAACGTCAAACGCCGCGAGTTGCAGTTCATTCACGAGAACAAGACCGCTGCGATTTTGAGAAGCTCGGTGCGTCTGGGCGCGATGAGCGCGAACGCGGATACTAGAAAGCTTTCCGCGATCACACGGTTCGGGCAACGACTCGGACTCGCTTTCCAAATCATCGACGACATTCTCGACGTAACACAGACCTCCGAAATTTTGGGGAAGAGCGCCGGCAAAGATGTGGCGGCAAAAAAAGCAACTTATCCCGCGGTGATTGGCCTCGAGAAATCACGCGCAGAAGCCAAACGGCTCACGGGCGATGCGCGCAATGCCTTGTCGATCTTTAGTAATCGCGAGGCTGAAGCGCTGCATGCGCTAGCGAATTATCTGCTCGAACGCGAGTACTGATTCGGTAGCCGTCGCCCTGTGGGCGACGCTGCGCGTGGAAAACAACAAACGAATGCAGATCGCTTCGCACAGCGAAGCGGCTACAGCACCAGAGCCAAATTCGGATCGATCTCCTCGGTCACGTGCGATTCAAATCCAGCCCGCAATCGCAACAACGCAGTAAATGCGATCATGGCGGCATTATCGGTGCACAGCCATGGCTTGGCGCTTTTGAATTCGATCCCGTTGCGGCTGCTCGCGTCGCGCATTTGCCGGCGCAATTCCTGATTGCAACTGACGCCGCCGCTCATTGTCACGAGATCCACACGATAGTTTTGTGCTGCCGCTATTGTCTTTGTCACGAGCACGTCAATGATTGCCTGCTGAAAAGATGCGCAAAGATCGCGCAGCGTTTGCTCATCCAAGTTGCAGGGCGTCTGTGTCGGACGCCATTCCTCGCCCGGCCTAATTTTTGGCAACAAGTACCGCACCGCAGTCTTTAATCCGCTAAAGCTGAAATTCTGTGAGCCCAACATGCTGCGGGGAAAATCAAAACGGTTCGGATCGCCTCCGCGTGCATGCTTTTCAATTTCCGGGCCGCCGGGATAACCGAGTCCGAGCATTTTGGCGACTTTGTCGAAGGCTTCGCCCGCGGCATCGTCAACGGTGTGGCCGATGAGTTGATAATTCGTCAGGTTACGAACGACGACCAGCATCGTGTGTCCGCCGCTAACGATGAGCGACACATTTGGCTTAATATCGTTCTCGCCGTCTTTTTCGAGGCCAAAAAATGGCGAGAGCAAGTGTCCTTCGAGATGATTGATACCCAGGTACCGTTTGCCGAAGCCGATTGCCAATCCTTTCGCAATTGACGCGCCGATCATCAACGAACTCGCCAGGCCGGGGCCAGTGGTAGCGGCGAACGCATCGATTTCCGACAACCGAGTTTTCGCTGCGCTCGCAGCGCGATCGAGTAGCCGCGGAGCGTAGATCAGATGATTGCGCGATGCGATCTCTGGTACGATTCCGCCGTATTTCTCATGCGCCGCGACCTGTGATGCGACTTCGCTCGCAAGCAACTCGTGGCGGAAACGATCTCCGCGTAAAATCGCTACTGCCGTCTCGTCACAGGAGGTCTCTAATGCCAGTACTGTCACAGGCTAATTGTAGGGCAGGCGCTCCGCCTGCCAAACTGGGCAACCGACGCGGTTGCCCTACAAAGATCGGGCCTATTTCTTTACCGCTTCCGCCTTCGGCGCGCTCTGCTGTGCGTAAATCATTACGCCTTTGAGTGCGTCGATGGCGCGCAACATCTGTGGATCTTTGGTCTTGATGATGCTGATCTCGTCGTCTGGCTTAACATTTCCTGCATTGCGCAGCCCATAGAGAGCGCGCTCCTGTTCGGCGGTCATACCGACGCGAATATTCGGCGTCACGCCATTACCTTGAATGACCTGTCTGCTGGGCGTGTAGTACTTGGCCGTAGTAAAACGCACCGCGGACCCGTCCGGCAATTGCAGCACATTCTGCACGGAACCTTTTCCAAAAGTGGTTTCACCAACCAGGACCGCCCGCCGCAAATCCTTAAGCGCACCGGCAACGATCTCCGCGCCGCTCGCGCTGCCTTCGTTGACAAGCAACACCATCGGAAAATTTGGACGCGGCTTAATTACGGCGGAAGTAGAGTAATCATGCTGTTGAGAAGAAACTCGGCCCTGCGTCGAAACGACTTTTGTGTTGGGCGGCAAAAATTGACCGCACACGTCCACGGCGCTGTTCAATAGCCCGCCCGGATTATTTCGAAGATCGAGGATCAGCGCCTGCATGCCTTGTTTCTGCAAATCATCGATCGCTTTCGATAATTCATCGGCCGTCGGTTCGTTGAACTGGATTAGCCGGATGTAACCAATCCTGAATGGTCCGGTTAGCTCCGGCGGCAGCAATTTTTCTCCCTTAACACTTTGGATTTTTATTTCTGCGCGTTGGAGTGTGTACTCCTTGATTTCCTTCGTCGACGGCCGCAACAGCGTCATACTGACTTTTGCGCCTGCAGGCCCTCGCAGAACATTGATCGCGTCCTGAAGATCCATTCTCTCGGTCGACATGCCATTGATCCGCAAGATTTGGTCGCCGGAAAGAATTCCCGCCTTTGCAGCAGGCGTGTCTTCCATCGCCGTGACCACGGTAGGCAATCCATTTTTCATGGAGACCTCGATGCCGAGACCGTTGAAGCGGCTGCGCGTGTCATCCTGCATGTCTCGAAAATCATTGGGGTCCATGAACTGGCTGTGTGGGTCCAGTGAGGAAAGCATCCCCTTCATTGCAGCGGTGACGAGATCGTGATAGCTCGTCTTGTTCTCATCGACGTAATCCTGCCGGATGAGTTCCAAGGCTTTTGCGAAAATGGCAATCTGCGAGTAGCCGTTATCCTCTTCAGTCTTTGGCGGCTGCACTTCCTGCGCGAAAACGCCAGGAATAGCGCCGAACAGGACGCAAACCACCAATGGAATGATCACAACTCGCCTCATGTTTTGCCTAAGCTCCGAGAACGATGTGACAATCGCTCATGGGGAAATTTTGGCAACGCCCAACACACGGCGTTGTCTGTAGTTACAACTTGCAGGATGAGGGACTCCATTTGTAATCTCATTAACACCCGGCTTGTCATAGTTCTGCTGGCGCTTTCGGTCGCCAGCGCGGTTTTCGCCGCGCAAACACAGGACGCCGAATACGAAGGCGTAGCCGACGAATACGTGAAGACGTATCTAGCCGCTCACCCCCTCCAGGGAACCGCTCTCGGTTTTCACGAGTACGACGGTAAGATCAGCGATTACAGCCGCCTCGCGCTCGACGCCGAACTCTCCCGGCTCCGGCGATTCGATGATCGGCTGGCCAAGTTTGATTCCGCGAAGTTTAGTCCGCGGCAATCCACAGACTTCAGGATTCTGCAAGCAGCGGTGAAGCGAGAACTGTTTGAAATGCAGGACATGTCGGTCTTCGAACGAAACCCGATGGTTTATGCGCGCGCGGGTGACGTGAACGTCTATATCAAAAGGAATTTTGCGCCGCTAGAGGACCGAGTCCGCAGCCTGGTCGCCATTGAATCACAAATTCCAAACATTCTGATCGCGGCGCGAACAAACCTCGATGAAAAGCTTCCAAAACCGTTCATCGAGCTTGCGATCCAGATCGCCAGAGGGTCCGCCGATTTTCTGAAAAAAGATCTCGTTGCCGCTGTGAGTGGCGTCAAAGACGAGCAGCTCCGCGTTGCATTTCAGGCAGCCAATCGCAAAGCGGCAAACGCGCTCAGTGATTACGCAACCTGGCTGGAACGAGAGAAACTTCCCAAAGCCACACTTGATTTCGCCCTCGGCGAAGAAAAATTCGCGCGCTTTCTGGCGCAGACGGAGCTGATCAATCTTCCGCCACAAAAAGTTCTCGAGATCGGCATGGCGCAGTTAAAAGCCGAACAGGAAGCATTCGCCGAGGCGGCGAAAAAGATCGACCCGAACAAACCTGCGATTGAGGTTTTCAAGCAAATCCAGAGCGAGCATCCGGCTTCGGACAAATTGATCCCGGACACTGCCAAAGACCTGGACAAGATTCGCAAATATGTCGTGAGTCGTCGTTTAGTCGGAATTCCGTCGGAGGTTCGCGCGAAAGTAAAAGAGACTCCGCAATATCTGCGCGCCACCTCCTTTGCATCGATGGACACTCCCGGACCGTTCGAGAAACGCGCCACGGAGGCTTATTACTACGTCACACCAGCGGAAGAGGATTGGCCGGAGCAAGAAAAGGAGGAATGGCTCACTGCATTTAATTATTACACCTCCGACGTCGTATCGATTCATGAGGTGTATCCCGGACATTACGTGCAGTTCCTTCATCTGAACGCGTCGCCTGCCACAAAAGTGGAGAAGATCTTTGGTAGCTATGCCTTCATCGAAGGCTGGGCGCATTACTGCGAAAAAATGATGATCGACGAAGGATTCGGCGGCCCGTCCAACTCCAGTCCAAGCGAAGACGATGTGAAACGCGCGGCAAAATATCGCATGGCGCAGGCTGATGAAGCGCTGCTTCGTCTTTGCAGGCTATGTGTGTCCATCAAGGTGCACACGCAAAACATGTCGATTGATGAAGCGACGAAATTTTTTCAGGACAACTGTTACTACGAACAGAAGCCGGCGCGCCAGGAAGCTATGCGCGCCACATTCGATCCGGGTTATCTGAATTACACCCTCGGCAAATTGCAGATCTTGAAACTGCGCGATGATTACAAGGCGCAACAGGGCGACGATTTCTCCCTGCAAAAATTTCATAATGAATTGCTCAGCCACGGCATGCCGCCCATTCGGCTCCTCCGAGAAATCATGCTCAAAGACCAGAGCAAGTGGGATCAGGTTTTGTAACATAGGCATCTTCGCCTGTTCCGTCGCGGAGGCTTCCAGCCTGCAAAGCACAGGGACTAGCGCTGCTGTCGCTGCTGCGCGTTACGTTGCGTCTCTTCGCGCTTTCGCGTAAGATTCGCATCCGAAAATCGTCATGACCGAGCTGGTTTCAACAATGGCCGATAAGATCGACCGCACCATGCAGCGGGTCATCCCGCTGGCGTATCGGGTGCGACGAACTGGCCGTCGGCTGGTGCGTCGGGCATTGCGCAAGCCGCGCAGTGTCTCCGAAGGGCCGAACCTCCTGCCGTTGCTGATTCAGGTGCTGGCGAGTTTCACCAAAGCCGACGGCGTCATCATGGAGGAAGAGATCGACTCGAGCCTCGGCTTTCTGCGGTACGACTATCCGGAAGCGGTTTATTCCGAGCTGCGGCAGTTGTTTCGCCAGGCGCTTTACGAGCAGCAGGATCTTGCGGCCATGGCGCAAAAACTCGGCCTACAATTGAGCACTGAACGCAAAATCATGCTCGGGGTGCAGCTGTACGATCTCATCTCGCAAGCGGGTTTGAAGCAGGAACAGGTCGTCGCGTTCTATTCGTTCATGTCGCAGATGGGCATGGCTGCGCAGGCGATCGATATCGTTTATCAACTCAACGCATCAGAAGAATCTGATCCGTCGATTTACCAGCATGGCGCATCTCCGCTGGAATCGCTCTCATTCGGGGGGGACGGCAAAGCCGATATCATACTCAAGAACCTGCCCGAAACCGATCGGCTGATGGCCTTCCGGTATCACGACCTGATTCTTTTGAAAAATTACAGCGGCCAGAATGTGTCCGTGCGCGGGAGACCTTTGGTGCGCGGCGGGTTCTGTCGAATTTACCCCGGTCAACGAATTTTGATCGGCGACCAGGTGCTCAGTTACCAGGAGTTGGCGCAATATTTCAATGCCAAAAAGAACGTTTCGCTTCCGGAAATCTATATCCGGGTAACTAAAGACGCAGAGCAAGTACAGTTGGAGCGTTCACGAACGCGTGAAAGCGCGCTGCGTGTGACCTTCGGACTCAAAGTGCGGGTCAAGGCATTGCGCGATATCGATGCGGAGCTCAAGGGAGTTCGCCTCAAAGCCGGCACTCAGGTCGACACGACTCTGGAAGACAAAATTATTTTCCATAACGACACCGAGCTGGATTTGAACGACCTGCGCCGGCGCGCACGCGCGCTCGGCGGACGATTCCAACTGAAAGCTTCAAAATCGGAATATCTGGTGTCGAATGATCCGAGCCGGCTGCAAGCCGACGATATACTGCTTTCTCCCGGTACCGCCGGAGATGTGCTGCTGAAAATATTTTGCGATTACGATCGGCGAATAGGCACGCTCGAGGTCATTGAAGCGGACCGTCGAATCATGGTAGGCGACGATCCGGTCCGCACGACTGCGGATCTCAAGGACGGCGACATCATTCGAATCGATGTCGGACAGGTTCTGCGATGCAATTTTTTGGAGCGAATCATCGAGGAGGAGCGAAACATCATTCGCAGCCTGGAGCTGAACGAAGTCACACACCGTTTTGGCAAAGGCGAGATTGGCCTCGATGGAATTTCCTTCAGCATCACGCGTGGAGAGCTTGTTTGCGTGATGGGCGCAAGCGGTGCGGGCAAAAGCACGCTGATGGGAGTGCTTGCCGGCCAACTCCAACCGACGAGCGGCGAAGTCTTGCTCAACGGACAATCCCTTTACCGAAACCTCGACGTTCTGAAGCAGTACGTCAGCTACATGCCGCAACAGGACGCTTTCGACGAGCACCTCACCATTCGTGAGAATTTGCAGTTCGCGGCGGCGATCCGTGCGCCGCATCTCTCGAAGCGCGACCGCATCCGACGGCTGGACGCAAAGCTGATCGAGCTCGGTTTAAGCGAACGTCGCGACGCCGTCGTCGGCATTCCTGAGAAGAAAACATTAAGCGGTGGCGAGCGAAAACGGCTCAACATCGGACTCGATATGATCGGAATGTCGGACGTTTATCTGTTTGACGAACCAACTTCCGGTCTCTCGTCGAAAGATTCCGAGCATGTAATCGAAATCATTCGGAGCATGGCGCACAACAAAATCGTCATCGTTACCATTCACCAGCCGAGTTCGAAGATCTTCCAGATGTTTCAGAAAGTGATCTTGCTCGACAAGGGTGGGCGGCTCGTGTTTTTCGGCGCGCCCTCCGACGCCCTGCGGTATTTCGCCGAAGCGGAACATCAACACCAATTCGGTGCTGAACTTGGGGCATGTCCATCATGTGGAACTACCCGACCGGAATTCATCTTTGATGTACTCGAAACACCGCTGCGCGATTTGAGCGGTGACGTCATCTACGAGGAAAACAGCCGTGGACAGCTCGTCCCGTCGCGCCGTTACTCGCCGGATTTTTGGCGCGACAAATACGAGGCGTTCCGATTGATCCAGGACGTCAAGCAAGTCTCGCTGCAACAGGAGGAGGCCGACCCGTTGCCGGTCGCACCGGTGCAACGGAAGCGGTTGCCAGTGCGATGGCACGATCAGTGGACGCAATTTCGCACGGTGCTGCAGCGTGCTTTCACGAGCAAACTACGCAACCGGGCGAATCTCGTGATCACCATAGGTGTTTCGCCAGTGCTGGCGCTGCTGATTGGAACGATCTTGCGGTACTCGGAGACCGGTACATACGATTTTGATTCGGCTTATCATATCCCGACGTTCTTATTTCTTGGTCTGATCGTCGCAATGTTTCTCGGGTTAACAAACAGCGCCGACGACATCATCCGGGATCGGCCCGTGCTGCAACGCGAGCGCAACATCAAGGTGCGCCTGTCCTACTACGTAATTTCCAAGACGATCACGCTCGGCTTTTTTGCGCTCATTCAATGCGTTCTTTTCGTGCTCATCGGCAATTTCGTCCTGCAAATTCGGGGCATGTTCTGGCTCGACCTGGCTATAATGTTCCTGACGGCGATGAGCGGCGTAGCGCTGGGTCTCGTTATCTCGTCTCTGGTGGCCGACCCGAAAACAGCGGCCAATATCGTCCCGCTGGTTTTGATTCCACAGATCATTATGGGTGGCGCGCTCATCAAATACGAGGACATGAACCGGAACCTCGGCCTGGTTTATTCTTTTTCGCACTGGTTTTCCGAACATCCGAACTCTGAAAAGACGAGAAAAACGGAGAGCAAGCTACAGGTGCCACTTGTCTGCCAGTTCATCGCCATGCGCTGGTCGTACGAAGAAATGATCGTTGCCCAAGCCAAGCTCAATCCGCTTACGAAGCGCCAGGACCGCGCTCATGACGAAATTCAAAAGCTCGCACCGAAAGCTGACACCCCTCCGCAACGAGCGCATCTTAACGACTTGAAAGACGTATTGGCACTGCTCTCGGGGTTGGAAGGACGGTCCGCCCGAGATGTCGACCGATATCTGAAGCTGGTCGATCCGGTCATTGCGGGGAAGCAAAGATTCGATCGCTCGTTGTTTAAAGATGCGAAGGGCCCAGTCACAGCGGATCAACTCTACGTGAATCAGAAGGTGTCGGACCTGATCTCAAGAGGCGAGATGGAGCAGAACGACTACCGCCGCGGCAATAAGCCGAACGTGTTCTTCGGTCTCGAGAAACGCTATTTCGGAATCGCGTTTGGCGTGTTCACTTTCGACACCGTGGTGCTGGTCGTGTCCACACTGGTATTGCTTGTCATGCTGCACTTCATCTTGAGAAAACAACTGGAAGTGCGCAGAACCTGATTCGCTTTTATTAACACCGCGCTTCAGCGCGGTGGCATCGGCGGCAATATCTTTGCTAACCGCTTTAGCGGTTTACCTATCTGGAAAACTGTTAAAACAGTTGGAAGGCGCCGCACGTTGACACCCCGCTGAAGCAGGGTGTTAATGAGGATCACCAACCGAGCTGGACGCAATGAAAAAACAAAAAACTCAACCTGCACGACTCATCGTCGCTGCGAGCGAGCAAGATCCCGACATGCTTTACGCGACGAAGTTTTGGGCGCCCGATCCATTCATTTTTCTTCAGCGCAACGGCAAACGGACACTGGTCTTGAGCGATCTGGAAATCGATCGCGGCCGCAAACAAGCTGACGCGGATGAATTCGTAATGTTCAGCGAACTCGAGCGCGAATTGCAGGGGAAATCGGCAAACGCGCCGCCATACGAAAAAGTGTTGGCCCATTTTTTGAAAAAACGAGGCGTGAGATCGGCCACTGTGCCCGCAAATTTTCCGCTGGGTTGCGCGGAGGAACTCGCGGCAAATAAAATCCTCGTTCGCGCGACCGATGGATTTTTCTGGCCCGAGCGTGAAGCCAAATCCGACAAGGAAATTGAAATGATGGGACGCGCCTTGCGGATCACAGAAGCTGGACTTAAACGCGCGATTGAAGTGTTGAAAGCGTCGAAACCAGGGTCGGCAAAACGGTTGCGCTGGAATGCTAAAACGCTGACTTCCGAATTGCTGCGGGCTGAAATTGATTCCGCCGTTTTGCGCGCAGGCGGCGTTCCGACCGGCACGATCGTAGCCGGAGGCGATCAGGCTTGCGACCCACACGAGCGTGGCCATGGCCCACTGTACGCGGATTCGCTAATCATCCTGGACGTATTCCCGCGCGACGCGAACACCGGATACTTCGGCGATATGACCCGCACCGTGTTGCGGGGGCGCGCGACTGAAGCACAGCGGAAACTTTGGGAAACGGTGAAAGCAGGGCAAGCCCTCGCGCTAAAGAGAATTAAGGCCGGCGTTGACGGCATGACGATTCACAAAGCCATCCAGGAACTATTCGCCACTCGCGGTTTCACGACCGGAGTGCGCGACGGCCGGCGCGTCGGATTTTTCCACGGAACCGGCCACGGCCTCGGTCTGGAAATCCACGAGCATCCGCGCCTGCAAAAAGTTGTCCTGAAGGATCGGCAGGTGCTCACAGTCGAACCGGGTCTGTATTACCCCGGCGTGGGCGGCACGCGTCAGGAAGACGTGGTGGTCGTCACGAAAACAGGTTGCCGAATCCTGTCGCGCTTCCCGAAGCAGTTAGAACTCTAGGTGGAACGCGTTGTCCTCAACGCGTTGTGAAGGAGGGCCGCGCCAAACGTTTGCATCGTCTTCCGAGAAGTCGATCCACCTTCCAAATGAACGCGCAACGCTATTACGGGTCTAAATCTCCTACCTGACGAAATGACAAGTCGCCTTGCCCCGGTAAATTAGTACCCCACATGTATCCTTTATTGGGTTTTGTTTTGGGATCTAGCTGTCTGCTGTATATCGGCAGCCCATTCGGCTTTGGTTTGGGTCCTAACTGGCTGCTCTACATCGGCGTCCCATTGATCATTGGAATTTGGGCGCAGATTCGAGTGACCAGCGCGTTTAGCCGTTGGAGCAAGGTGCGCGCGAGCGGGAATATCACCGGAGCCGAATGCGCACGCGAAATCCTCCAGGCAGCGCAGATCCACGATGTCGACGTCGTGGAGACAAACGATTTTCTCGGCGACCATTACGATCCGACGAAGAAGCAGCTGCACCTGTCGAGCAACGTTTATAACACGCCTTCGGTGGCAGCATTGGGCATCGCCGCGCACGAGAGCGGACACGCGATTCAACACGCCCGCACGTACGCGCCGCTGAAGTGGCGTATGGCAATTGTGCCGGTGACAATGATCGCGTCACAGGCGCTGCCGTTTATTATCATCGGTGGCCTGTTCTTTAGAATCACCGGTCTGATTACGCTCGGCATCTGGTGCTATTTGATTCTGCTGGTGTTCCAATTGATTACGTTGCCCGTCGAGTTCGATGCCTCGCGGCGCGCAAAAATCATCCTGCGGGAAATGGGAATCATACAGCCGGGCGAAGAAGCGGTCGGTGTAAACAAGGTGCTCAACGCCGCCGCGCTTACTTATATCGCCGCATTCATTGCTGCACTGGGCAATTTGCTCTGGTTAATGTCGATCCGCGACCGGCGCTGATCGACCGACATAAAAATGGACCACGCCCTTGCTTTACCTGCTCGCCGAATTTCCGATTTGTTATCGTCGGGTCTGCAGGCGCGTGTTAAGTCTAAGCGCCAGGCGATGGATCAGCCAAGAAGCGACCCAGACCAGGAGTTGGTAACGCGCACCCAAGCGGGCGAGGCGAGCGCGTTCGACGATCTCGTGGTCAAGTATACACCGCGTCTCTACGGACTGGTCTACAACATGACGTCCAACCACGAGGACACGAACGACCTTTTACAGGACATTTTCGCCAAAGCTTATAAAGCGATTCGCGGGTTCCGCGGCAAATCCTCGTTTTACACCTGGATTCATTCCATCGCCGTGAACATGACCCTGAATTTCCTCAAAAAACGCAGCCGCCGATTTCAATTGAGCCTGGATGACGTGGACGCGAGCATTCAAAATGACAAGGAATTCATTGAAGCCACAGCGACGAGCAGCCCCGTGCGGGAAGCCGACCTCTCGGAGCTGCAGCGGAGATTGAACGAGGCCATGATGAAATTGTCTGATGATCACAGAGCAGTTGTCACCATGTTCCATATTCAAGGAATGCCTCACGCCGAAATCAGTAAAATCTTGCGTGTCTCGGAAGGAACGGTACGTTCTAGGCTCTTTTACGCGAACCGGCAGTTGCAAAATTACCTGGACGAATTTCGGAAAAATCCTGTCTCGTAACGGCGCAAAAAATGGACGAATTCAACGATAACGAAATCGCAAGGCTGCTTCGGCTGAAGCGATATGAGCAACCGCCGCCCGGTTATTTCGAAAACTTCCTCCACGAATTCCATCGCCGGCAACGCGATGAATTGCTGCGCCAGCCACTGTGGCGCATCTGCTTGGAACGCGCGCACAATTTCATGTTGCAGCTGGATATGCGTTCGCTGGCCTCGTATCCCACCGCGGTCGCGGCAATGCTCGTTTGCGCAGCTATCTTCTCATTAAAGGTTTATCAGCAACCCGAGGCGGCTCGCGTCGCTACCCAGAGTCCGCTCACTTTATCCGTACCGGTGAATGCCGAACAAGAATGGAATCTTGCATCTCCGGTTTCCACGCAGATTTTCAGGACGCAGCCGCTTCGCAGTTTTCGTGAAAGCGCCCAGACTCACCGAGCCGCCCCGCCACGGTACGTGCTCGATAGCGTCCCCGTGAGTTATGAGCCCACTTTCAGGTTTTAGGCGCCGCGCGGTCGTCGCTGGCGCGCTGATTTTCTGTTCAGGCGCGGGCTTGCTTTTCGCCCAGGAGCAATCCGCCTCGGCGACGATCAGCCACCAAGTCCGAGAGCTTTTCGAGCGGGCTGCCAAAGCGGTGGTTAAGATTCACGGCGTAGATAAGCACAGCGAGATTTGCGGCACCGGATTTTTCGTCGACCCAACAGGGACACTTTACACTGCGTACACCGTCGGAGGCGAAGCCGGCAATTTCACGGTGGAATTCGGCGGCAAGAAATGTCCGGCGCGCCAGCTCGTGGCAGACATCCGCAGCGGGACAGCCATCTTGAAGGTGGACGAGACCACGCCGGCCCTGCCGATTGGTAAATCCGAGGAACTTGAAATGGCCGCCCCTGTCATGTCCATCGGTTATCCTCTGGATCTACCGAAGACACCGAACTTCGGCTGGATGGCTGGGTTCGACCGGAAATGTCTTGGCCGTTATTTCTCCACCATCCATCTACGCGTGAACGCTCCGACCCAGCGCGGTGAGGCTGGCGCTCCGCTGTTGAACATGAAAGGCGAGGTGGTTGGGATCGTCGTTAGCGGTCTCGAAAATAATGCCGCTTGTTACGCTGTGCCGATCGAGGCTGCGGAGAAAATTCGCAGCGACTTTGTTCGCTTCGGCGAGGCCCGACACGGCTGGATCGGGGTAAACAATGTTTCACCCGCGTCGCAACAAGTCGATGGCTCGCGAGCGATGGTGACGCAAGTGGCGGAGGACGGACCGGCCGCACGCTCGGGGCTTAAAGAAGGCGACGTGCTGCTACAGGTGGGGAAGAAAAAAATAAGCGATCCCGAGGATGTATTTGACGCCTCTTTCTACATCACTGCTGGAGACACAGTTCCGATCACCGTAATGCACGGAGATCAAAAAATTACTTTCCAGGTACAAGCGACGATGCATCCAGCCAGCAAGACCGGTATGCTGCTCGCTTCGCCCGGCACAATCCCTGGCGTAATCCCCATGTCGCTCGACGACGACGCGACGCCCTCGCCGTAGATAGCGCACCCTGCCGTGGTGTCAGGACGCGAAGGTCCGGTCACAACATTTTCCGCAGTTCAGCTTCATCGATGATTTTTACGCCCAAATCTTTCGCCCTATCCCATTTGCTACCGGGGTCGGTACCGGCGAGGACGTAATCGGTCTTTTTGCTTACGCTGCCGGTGACGTGACCGCCGAGCGCTTCGATGTTTTCCGTGGCTTCTTCACGCGTCATTGATGGCAGCGTGCCGGTGAGGACAAACGTTTTTCCCGCCAACGGCAGTTCAGTTGCTCTTGTCGCGGAGACTTTTTCGCTCTTAGGCTCAATGCCGAGTTCTTTTAATCGGCGTAGAATCTTTTTGCCAGTCGGCGACGCGAAGAAATGGAGGACACTCTGCCCGACAACCGGACCGACTTCGGTTACGATACCGTCCTTGCCTGCCTTGCTCTTCGACGGTTTTGCAAATCCCGATTTGATTAATCTGTCGCCGATTTCTTTGGCAGATTTCTTGTCGCCGCGTTTTTCGTGATAGTCCACGACGTCGCGGAGCAATTGCGAACTAGCCGTGTCCTGGATCGTGTCATGGAAGCGCGCGAGCTGTGTGGCTGTTGTCTTCCCAACATCAGGAATCGCCAGCGCAAAAAGCCAGCGCGATAGCGGCAAGGTTCGCGCGCGCTCGATCGCGTTGATCGCCTTGGTCGCGTTTTTCTCGCCGAAAACGCGTGAGGCTTCGTCTGTGCCGAGATTCAGTTTCGCCAGTTGCTCGACCTTTAATTCGAAAAGATCGAGCGGCTCGCGCACGAGGTCGCGCTCAACAAGTTTGTCCGCGACAATTCCGCCGATGCTTTCAATATCTAGCGCGCCGCGCGCGGCGAAGAATTCCACGCGCCGCGTGGTCTGTGCCGGGCAATACAGATTTTCGCAGCGCCAAGCGACAAATTCAGGGTCGCGCCGGATGGGACCGCCGCATATCGGACATTTCCCGTGAATGTGTTTTGCGAAATTGAACGGCTTCGTGTCTCGTGGCCGCTTCGATTTCACAACTTCAACCACCGCGGGAATGACTTCGCCCGCCTTTTCGATCACGACGGTGTCGCCGGTGCGAATGTCTTTGCGTTTGATTTCGTCCTCGTTGTGCAAGGTGGCGCGGGCGACGGTGCTCCCGCTCACCAGGACAGGCTCCAGCACCGCTACAGGTGTGAGGATTCCGGTGCGTCCGACCTGAATGATGATGTCGTTCAAGTGAGTTTCGACGCGTTCCGCAGCGTATTTGTAAGCGATCGCCCATCGTGGCGATTTCGCGGTGAACCCGAGCTGCTCCCGCTGCGCGAGCTCATCAACTTTGATTACCGCGCCGTCCGTTTGGTACGGAAAATTGCGTCTGATGTCATCGAGATTGCGGATTGCTTTAAAAATCTGGTCAATCGAATCGGCGAGCCACCAATGTTCGTGGGTTGGCAGACCGAGTTTCTTGAACAGTCGAAAAACTTTCGAGTGAAGATCGACGTCCGCGCCTTCAACAACGCCGGTACCGTAAAAAACGACTCCGAGCGGACGTAGCGCGACCGCTTTTGGATCGAGATGCTTTAGAGAACCGGCTGCTGCATTGCGGGGATTCGCAAACAGCGGCAGACCTGCGGCTTTGCGTTCCCGGTTCAACTTCTCGAAGCCGGCCTTATCCAGATAAGCTTCGCCGCGGACTTCGAAAACATCTGGCGCGTCGCCGCGTAACTGATGCGGCACTGAGCGAATTGTTTTGACGTTCTGAGTGATGTCATCGCCGACAAGACCGTCGCCACGAGTCGCGGCATACTTCAGCCGGCCTTTTTCGTACAGCACCGAGACCGCGACGCCATCCACTTTGGGCTCAATGACGACGGGGATTTTTTCGTCAGGCAATAGGCGCGTGATTCGTTTGTAAAAATTCGCGACTTCGTTTTCGGAATACGTGTTGTCGAGACTAAGCATCGGCGCGCGGTGCTGGATTTGCGCAAACGCCTGGAGCGGTTTTCCGCCGACGCGTTGAGTTGGCGAATCGGGCGTGAGGAGATCAGGAAACTGCGTTTCGAGATCAACAAGCTCCTTGTAGAGCCGGTCGTACTCGCGGTCGCTGATGACAGGCGCGGCGTCCTGGTAATACAGTCGATCGTGCTTGCGGATTTCCTCTCGCAATTGCGCGATATTTTTCTCAGCTTCGGCTCGGTCCATCGATTTTGAGCACAATACGAGCGCGCGAAAGCTCGGCAAAGGTATCACTGTCATTCCGAGCGCAGTCGAGGAATCCCGTCGCAGAACTGAGAGTAATTTCACGGGGGTCCTTCGACTCCTCCCGCGTACGCGGGATCCGCTCAGGATGACAGCGCAAGGCGTATTTGTAGGGCAAGCGCATCGCTTGCCTTCTTTGCCAAATGATAAAGAGACTCGCGGCAGGCGGTGCGCCTGCCCTACACTACCAATCGTGAAACAGTGTGAGCGTATCGTCGGAGTGGAAGGCGGCGGCACGAAAACCGCCTGGGCGTTGGTCGAAGCCGTAGCTGGAGTCGGTGATCCCGGTTGGGAATTTCGCGTTCTGGAGCAAGGAAAACTGCAGGCCTCGAATTTTCGCCTGACCCCGCCTGAGCGTTTGCGGGCGATCCTTGCTGAACTGCCGAAGCAAATCGATTGCGCGGGAGTTTTCCTTGCCGGTTGTGCAACAGCCGAAGACCGTGACGCGCTCAGGCAAATCTGCCTCGAGATCTGGCCGAAAGCGAAAATCGTGACGGGCAGCGACCGTGATTCCGGGCTGGCGGCGGCGCTCGATCATTGCGATGGCATCGTCGTCAACGCCGGAAGTGGATCATCGGTAACCGGCCGCCGCGGGGACAGGAGCGAGCGTGCCGGCGGATGGGGCCACATTTTGGGCGACGCCGGCGGCGGTTACGCCCTTTCCATGCAGGCGCTGCGCCTGATTTTGCGCGAACACGATTTGCATCGCGCCAAAATGGATTTCACCGCGAAGATCCTGCATGCGCTTTCGTTGAACAACTTTGATGAACTTGTTCGCTGGGTCCAGGCGGCGGACAAAATGGAGATCGCCATGCTCGCTCCGGTCGTATTTGAGGCTGCCGCCGCCGGCGATGCGCGGATGATAGAGATCATCGAAGAAGGCGCCCGCGTGCTATGCGAATACACCGAGGCGGTCGCCGACCGCCTGCATCTGCTCGCGCCAAAGGTCGTGCTCATGGGCGGCCTTTTTTACCGAGACTCGATCTACACGCACACGTTTCGGCGGCGGCTGAAGAAAAATCTTCCCGATGCTCGCATAACAACTGCCGAACGCGCGCCTGAGCTGGGCGCCGTGTGGCTCGCAGCAGAAGCGCATGATCACCCGACGTTTCAGCCGCAGCCCTCGCGATGCGAGATCGATGGTTTGGCTGCAGCGTTAACTGAGCAACGCAATCCACGCTCGCAAAATCTGGAAAAAATGACCGCTCACGAACTGGTTCAATTGTTTGTGAAGGAGGAGAAGTTTGTCCAGGACGCTTTACGGGCTGCCACCGCGGATCTTGCCCGCGCAATTGAAAGAGTGACGGAATCACTCCGAAACGGTGGTCGCTTATTTTATGTCGGCGCTGGGAGCAGCGGGCGCATCGGCGTTCTGGATGCCAGCGAAATCCCGCCCACCTTCGGGGCGCCGACGCATCTTGTACAGGGAGTAATGGCGGGCGGAGTTACGGCGTTGCATCGGAGCGTCGAAGGCGCAGAAGATGAAGAGAGCGCCGGCGCATTCGTTTTGGATGAGCGGGGGGTGAAGCCCGCTGACGTGGTGATTGGAATCACAGCCAGCGGTCGGACACCTTTTGTGCGCGGTGCGCTTGCCCGGGCGAAGTCGTTAGGCGCGAAAACAGTTTTGCTTACCTGCAATCCCGCTGTAGCGCCAGGCGTGTCGCCTGCACCAGGAGAAATTGCAGCCGGTACGGCTGCCTCTACAGTTGATCTGCTAATCACGCTTCCTGTCGGACCGGAAATTCTGGCTGGGTCGACGAGATTGAAAGCCGGGACCGCAACAAAGGTCGCGCTCAACATTATCAGCACGGGCGCGATGATCGGACTTGGGAAAGTGCGGGGCAATCTCATGATCGATCTCCGCACCACGAGCACGAAATTGCGCGACCGTGCCGTGCGGATCGTGGCCGAAGTGACCCGATGCGATTACGAATCTGCATGCCGCTTGCTCGAGGCGAACGACTGGAATTTGCGCGCAGCGCTGGAGAAACCTTAAAATTTTCTGTTTCTCATAAGCGCAGCGGAAGTGGCTCGTGCGAAGATAGGTATGTTTAACCGAAAGGAACAAATCTATGCTCTGGACAATATTCGTTATTCTACTGGTGCTATGGCTTCTTGGATTAGTCAGCTCGTACACGCTGGGCGGATTCATTCACATCCTGCTCGTGATCGCGATTGTGGTGCTGATTATCCAACTGCTTTCAGGACGCCGCGCATTATAACGTCGAAGCGATGAAGCCGGCCGGAATTATCGGCATCGTTCTCATCGTTATCGGCATCATCGCTCTGGCGTATGGCGGGATCACGTACACCAAGCGCGAAAAGGTGTTGGATCTCGGCCCACTTCAGGCGACAGCGGAAAAGCAAAAGACCATTCCCTTTCCCCCAGTATTAGGCGGGATTTGTTTGGTCGGCGGAATCGTGCTGGTGATCGTCGGCACCCGGAAAAGCTGACGCCATTTGTAAATTTTGTAGCAACCGGCCTGTGGCCGGTTGTTTCTTGCGCTGTTTCAGGCAAACTCAAGACGGCCCACAGGGCCGTGGCTACACGGGAGCTAGCCGCCGGCTTTCAACACCGCGAAAGTTTTGCTGCCTTTGCGGTCCAGATAAAGAAGCACGCCGCGTTTCGGATCCGCCTTGTTCAGCGCATCACGGAACGATTGCACGTTCGTCACAGGCTTGCCGTCCACCTCGGTAATCACGTCTTCGCGTTCAATGCCCTGAGCACCGGCGATGCTGTTTTCTTCCACGTCGGTTACGATTACCCCCTGTTGCGATGATAGATGGAGGCGCTCCGCGACATCTTTCGTCAGTTCCTGCACTTGCAATCCAAACTTGCCGAGGTCCTGCGGTTTGGGTTCGCTCGGTTGGACCGGTTGATTTGACGCGCGGGTGATCTCGTCTGGCAGTTCGCCGGTCTTCACAGGCACCTTTATCGCCTGGCCTTTGCGCCAAACCGTAAGCTCGACGTTCTCCCCTACTTTCTTTTTCAGAATTTCATGCTGCAACTGTGAATCGGACGTGATCGCACTCCCATCGACATGCGTGATCACGTCGAATGGACGCAGGTTGCTCTTCGAGGCCGGAGCGTCCGCTTCGATGGTACGAACCACCACGCCTTTGTCGGCGCCTTTAAACAAATCACGGATCGACGGATCATCGCCGAGCGTTTCGATCCGAATGCCCAGCCAGGGTCGCACGATTTTGTGTCCAGCCATAAGTTCGCCGCCGATGTCCTTGGCCATGTTGATGGGAATCGCAAAGCCTAGCCCGCGGTTCATTCCATTGATCAGCGTGTTCATGCCGATCACTTTCCCGTCGATATCGCACAGCGGTCCGCCGCTATTCCCCGGGTTAATCGATGCATCGGTCTGCAAATAGTCTGAGATGGAGTAGCCGCCTGATTGCAGCAATTTGCTCCGGCCTTTGCCGCTGATCACGCCATAAGTAAAAGTGTAATCGAGCTTGAACGGCGCGCCGATCGCGAACGCAAATTGCCCCACGCGCACTCCATCGCTGTCGCCGAGCTGGACGACAGGCAAATCTTTTCCCTCAACTTTGATGACCGCAATGTCCGTTCTCTCGTCGGCGCCTACCACTCGCGCCGTAAACTCGCGGCCATCTCGCAATTTCACGTCGATTTTGTCCGCGTCCTCGATCACGTGCACGTTCGTGAGGATGTAGCCATCGGGCCGCAAAATGAAGCCGGAGCCTTCACTTTGGACCGGTCGCGGCGTGCCGGCATTCCGACGCGGACGGTTTTCATCCGGCGGCCCTTGAAAAAACAGATCGTCGAGTGGCGAGCTGTCGCTGATTTCACTTTTCTTGGAGGTCTCAATGATGACAACGCCCGGCGCAACGGTTTCGAACACTTTTGCAAAAGCGTTGTTTAATTGGTGAACGACGTCCTTGCCTGCTTCAGCCGCGGCTGGATTGACTGGGCCGGCATCATTAGGCACGACCTCCGGTTGCGCCGCAAACGAAGTACTGAACGCAAGACAAAGTGCGAAAATGGACAAACGCATAGGTTGGAATTTGGACAGTCGCCAACATGCAACGTTCAACCCGCTGCGTCCAATCGCTGTTCGCCGCAGCAACACCGTCCTCTGGTCGCCTTTCTCAAAGACGGACTCGCAGTTCCGCGATAGCCGTGCCAGATTCCTTGACGAGAATCGTATGATTGGCGGCCCAGCCATCAATATGCGCATCTTTCACAGGCGATTTGTCTTACGAGCGGGCGTTGTAGCCCTGATTTTGATTGCTCTGTGGGTAATCGCCATCGGGCCGGAACCTCCTTCGCGCATCATCATTTCCCCGGACGAACTGGTGCGAGCCGTCACGATTCAGCGCGAAGCCCTGATAGATTTATGTCTGATGGAGCGCGTCGATCCAAACGGACGCGACGGCCAAGGCCGCACACCATTGTTGATTGCGACGTCGCAACAGGATTGGAAAACGGCGCGCCGGCTCCTCGATGCCGGAGCCGTTGTTGATCTCGGCGATAAGAACGGATTCATGCCGGTAATGGCGGCAGCGATGCACGGAGATCTCGAAATGTTCGGCTTACTCCTGGCGCGCTCGACCAATCTTGAGCCGGAAAAACCGTCTGCGGACGGACAAGATCTTCTGAGTTTTGCGCTCGACGGCGGGCATCCGGAGATCATTAAAACCGTAGAGCAGCGGTGGCCGACGATGCCGGAATGGACGACCAGCACGCGGCGCGCTTTATCCAGAGCGCTGCAAACGGGCAAGAACGATGAAATCCGCTTGCTGCTCAGTAAGCACTCGGCGCCGCCCACACCCGAAGGCAGGAACGTGCCGTTTCTTGCGTATGCTATCGCCAGCAGCAACGTGTCGCTGTTTAGCACGCTGTTGAATTGCGGAGCAGATCCCAACACGGTGCTGCCCTCTCGTTGCGATAAAGATTTCCTGGCGTTGCTTCCAAAAGGATTGCGCAGCTACATCGAAGATGATCACAACATAACTATGCTGATGCTCGCCTCGGGTCTGGGCCAGGTCGATTATTTGAAGGCTTTGATCGAAGGCGGAGCAAACCGGACGCGCCTAACGACCCGGAACAAAATGTCTGCATTGGATGTCGCCGCAGAGACCAGCCACTGGCGTTCCGCGCAGATTCTTCTCGGCGGCGGGCCTGCGCCGGATAAGTTGCGGGTCGAAATTTCTCTGGCGATGCAAAGCGTCGCTCTCGTCAGGGACGGCAAACCGATATATCACTCGCGATGCTCCACCGGTCGGTCGGGTTACTCTACTAAGCGGGGCGAGTTTGTGATCACCAACAAGGAACGCAGCCATCGTTCCACCATTTACCACGTCGAGATGCCGTATTTCATGCGCCTGAGCTGTCTCGATTTCGGAATGCACGCTGGTTATGTGCCGAACTATCCGGCATCCCACGGCTGCATCCGGTTGCCGGAAGACACTGCGCGCAAATTCTTCTCCGAGATTCCAGTCGGCACACTTGTGACCGTGCAATAGCGGACACGCGACCGAACGCCGAATGAATTGTTAGGGCGAGACCAGAGCCTGCTCGCCGCGGCGAGGGCACCCCGTAGCTTACGCGGTTACCTCGCCTCTTCGCTTCCTGAAGTGTTGTAGGGCAGGCGCCTCGCCTGCCAGCGGTCCGGATCGCCTCTCCCAGTTGAGGCTCGGTGTTACCGCTGGCAACGCAGACGTTGTCATCGCTCGAAGGTGTCTCGTATTTTCTTGAATCCAAACTGCGCGTCCCAGCATCTTATTTGGACAACTTATGGAAACAGACAACGTCCGTGCGCCGTTCGCTCTCACCTCTAACCAGTCGTCGGTTAGCACAAAAGTTTCGCGCGCGACCTGGGCCGGACTGGCCATCGCGCTTTTCGCCATGGTCGCGATCCGCCAGGTATTCGTGTTCTTCGTCCCCGAAACCACGTTTGCCTCGGCACTTCTTAAGGAAGCCCTGATCTGGGTGAGCGCGCTGGCTCTCATTGTGATAATCCGGCGCGGCGAACATTTGCCCATGCGCTCCATCGGACTCGGCACCGCGCGCTGGTGGAAATCCATCTTATGGGGATTCATCATTGCGATCGTGTCGGTAGTGGCTATCGGCGGGCTGGCTTATCTCACCGGCTACGGACATGGTCCCGGCTCCGCCGCGTTCGAGAAACTCCCTTTATGGTTGATCACCGCGATCGTTTTCCGCGCCGGAGTGGTGGAAGAATTATTTTATCGCGGCTACGCGCTCGAACGCTTGCAGATGATTGGCCTGGGCCGGTTCTGGTCGGTGGCGATTCCGCTGGTGATCTTTTCGCTTGGCCATTGGTCAGGTGGCGCGGCCAACATTCTCATCGCGTTCGCAGCCGGCTTAATCCTGACCGGGTTCTATCTCTGGCGCCGCGATCTCGTGGCCAACATGATCGGACACGGCCTGGTGGATTTTGTTTCTAACGTTCTGCCGGCGTTATTTTCGTAATCCGACGCGTCAAAACGGTTTCAATCCAAGGGACTCTTCACTCCGATCCCTAACCTATTCAGCACGTGCGTATAAATCCGCGTAAAAGCACTCACGCGGTTTCTTTCGATGGATGCTTTTTGAGGTAGTTCTTCAGCTGTAACTGGAGGAAACGTCGGCCACCACCGCTTTTCAGGTACTTCTCGCGGCTCAATGCGTCAGACTGCTCCACATAAGCTTCGTAATAGATCAGCTTCCAAGGTCCGCGGTAAGCGGTCGCAAACGAATTTCCTTCCGAGTGCTGTCGCATTCGGCTTCGCAGATTCGAAGAGTAGCCAATGTAAAAGCCTTCATCGCGTAACGACGGGAGTACATAAACGTAATGCATCAACTGAATGTCACCCTTGGCACGTGAGCAAAGCTTTTACGTGCTGATCGAGCAGTTTGGGTTTGTTTCTCGTCTGCGTTGGCGATAAAATCGCGTTCATGAAAGCCATTTTTTCCAGCTACCGCGACCAAGGCAAGCGGATTAGGCCGAATTTTCCCGTATTTAATTGCCGAATAATTCGGCCCACTTCTCGTTAGGCCCATGGAAGCTCGACGTCGGTTCTCTGCCCGGTCGTTTTGGATTAGTTACGTGTGTTTCTCTCTGGTTGCAGCATTGGTCGCCCGAATTTGGCTGGACGCTGGTGGTGCAATGGCCATCTTGCTCGCCATCATGTTTCCGATCCCGTTCTTTCTGACCGGCTACTTTGCTTCTCGTGTTTCATTCAGCATCTTGCTTGCTCTCCTCGTACTGCTCGGTTCCATCCTGTTGTGGCTATTCGGCGTGCCTTTACTTGGACGTCTCCTTGAGCCAGTCATGACCCATGAGCCTAACCAAGCGCGAGGCTGTGTGATAAGTCGGGAAAGGAGTCGAGCGGTTCCGCGGCGGAGCGGGGGTAACGACTCAAAAGGGATATTTCTTTTAGTGAGGAGCTAGAAGTCATACCA